>Ga0209698_10000042_pt1 | contig 109114 bp, 93 predicted proteins | sample LitLauG_LLR_2012_FD_187203 | JGI IMG/M metagenome (GOLD analysis project Ga0209698, IMG submission 187203) | Freshwater sediment microbial communities from Pennsylvania, USA - Little Laurel Run_MetaG_LLR_2012 (SPAdes) (version 2) | ecosystem: Environmental > Aquatic > Freshwater > Creek >... | reverse complement strand
CCTCCGTCCCCCCCGCCCCCGCGTGGATCGTGAGGATGGCGTTCCGTTCGTCGTCATCGCCGCTGAGCATGTTGCGGAATTCGAGATCCCCGATCCCCCGTTCCACGCGTGCAAGGTCCGCGTCGATCTCACCGGCGAGCGACTCGTCGTTTGATTCCTCCGCGAGTTCAAGGAGCGACTCCGCGTCGGCGAGAGTCCCCTGCAGGGCATTCCAGCCGTCCACCCATTCCTTGCGGGAGCTGATCACCTGCATCACCTTCTGCGCCGCGACGTTGTCGTTCCAGAATTCCGGCGCCTCGGTTTTCTTTTGCAGCTCCCCTACTTCCTTTTCCTTGGCGTCGATGTCAAAGATACCCCCGGAGCGAGTGAAGCCGGTCCTTCAGACCTTTGATGCGCAGTTTCTGGACGTCAAACATTGTGTTCGCCTCGTATGATGAGTTGCTCGTCTATTTCAAGTTCCATCCGGAGCATGGCGCTCCCCAGCGTCTTTCCCTGTGCGTCGTTCTTCAGCGAAAGCGTCCCTCCACCGCCGAGCGCGTTGTGCAGGAGGAAGTTGAGCGCTCCCAGGTTCGGGAGCTCGAACCGTTCGACCCGGCCGAGCACAATGCCCGCGAAGTGGGCCCTGACACGCTCTGCGGTCAGGTACTTCACCAGGACCGGATAATATTCCGGGAGCCGCGCGATGACGCCGACGTTGGCGGTGTCTCCCTTGTCGCCCGATCGTGCGTGCGCGATGGCGAGAAGCCTTATCTTCACGGCATGGCCTCAGTGCGTTTCGACGATGACTTCAGGTGTCACGGCGCTTTTCGGAAGAAGAGCGGGCCAGTACGCGATGACTTCGCTCGGCTTCGGTCTCCCGCCCGCAAACCCTGTTACGGAAGGGGGCCCCGTGAGTATCAGCGGCGCGATCTCCTTGCCGAATCGTTCCACCGCGGCATGGTCCTTCCCCCTGACCCCGATCCGCAGGACGACTTCGTTGACTTCCGATGGCGCCGGGGCGAGCGGACCGTGGCACGAATTGTACCCGAGGTATTCGGTCCGGATTTCTTCGAAACGGAGCCCGAGATCCTGCAACCGCGTGCGCAGGATCGTGTCGGCAGCGCGGCATTTCTCGAGCGCGTCGGGCCACGCATACGTCAGCGTTCCGGATGCGGTGTAGCCGTCGAGGTACGACATGGACACCTTGTACGTCTCCGTTGCCCTGCGCCCCTTCACGCCCGTCAGGCGGACGCGGTCCGGACCATCGGGGCTCAGCCGGATCGACGTGAAGTCCGCGATGCAGTCCGGGGTGATGTAATCGACGGGGTTGCCGATTTCGTACAAGAGCTGCTCCTTGACCGTCTGGACGGAGACAAGACCTCCGCTCCCGGCGTGCTTGGTGATAACGATGGTTCCGTCGGGCGAGGCTTCCGCGATCGGGAACCCGATGTGCGCCAGGTCGGGAACCGCGTGCCAGTCGGCGGAGAAGTTTCCACCGCTCGCCTGTCCCCCGCATTCCAGTATGTGACCGGCGACGGTCCCCGCCGCGAGCCTGTCCCACTCCCCTTCCCTCCAGCCGAATTCGTGCATCATCGGCGCGAGCGTCAGCCCGGTGTCCGTCGTCCTTCCCGTAATCACGATCATGGCTCCGCGGCCGAGCGCCTCGACGATCGGCGCGGCGCCGAAATAGACATTCGCGCTGATCACCCGGTCCATGACCGCCGCAAGATCATCCCCCGTCTCCATGTTCCTCAGCGCCATCCCGCCCGCCTGCAGATCCCCCAGGCGCCCGAGTATATCGTCACCGAGGACGACGCCGATGGAAAGCCCGGTTATCCCCTGACGGCGGGCGGCGTCGAAGATCGCGTCCCGGCAGGCAAGGGGGTTCACACCTCCGCCGTTCGTGATCACGCGGACGTTCTTCTTCACGAGAAGCGGGAGGAGGTCGTCCATGAGAGGGACGAGATCCCGCGCGTAACCAAGCGAGGGATTCTTGCGGCGCTGTTTCTGGAGGATCGACATCGTCACTTCGGCGAGGTAGTCCATCACGAGATATTCCACGTCCCCGCGCGTTACCTGATCGCGGGGCGCACTCAGCAGGTCACCCCAGAATCCCTGGCCGCTTGCAATCCGGATCCGATCTTTCATCAGACGATCCTGATATGAAGCTCCCGGAGCTGCTTGTCTTCGACTGCCCCGGGGGCGTCGTCCATGAGTGAGACCGCGCTTGCGGTCTTCGGGAATGCCATCACCTCGCGGATCGACTTCATCCTCGTCAGAATCATCGTCATCCTGTCGAATCCGAATGCGATCCCCCCGTGGGGAGGCGCGCCGTATCTGAACGCATCGAGGAGAAAACCGAACTTCGCCTGCGCCTCCTCTGCGCCGATGCCGAGAAGCGAGAAGACCCGCTGTTGCATTTCCCTCTCGTGAATGCGGATGCTTCCGCCGGCGATCTCGTTCCCGTTCAGCACCAAATCATAAGCCCTCGCACGCGCGTTCCCGGGGTCTGCGTCCAGGATGGCGAGGTCCGCAGGGTGCGGAGCGGTGAACGGATGATGCATCGCGACAAACCTCTTTTCCTCTTCGCTGTATTCGAACATCGGGAATTCCGTCACCCAGAGGAGCTCGTACCTGTTTTCGTCTATCAGGTTCAGCCGCCGCGCCATCTCCAGTCGCAGGGTGCCGAGCACGGTATACGCCTTTTTCCACCCGTCGGCGACGAGGAGAAGGAGGTCTCCCTTCGATGCGCCCATCGCCGTTGCGATCTGTTCCACGCGCTCCCGCCCGAGGAACTTCTCGACGGCGGTCTCGAGCCCGTTTTCCGTCCATTTGATATAGACGAGTCCCCCCACGCCGAGGTTCCGCGTATAGTCGACAAGCGCGTCCATCTGGTTGCGCGTGAACGCGGCGGCTCCCGGGACGACGAATCCGGCGACGGCCCCCCCTTTCTTCACGACGTCCGCGAACACCCGGAAGGGGGATTCCTTCACGATTTCATTGACGCATGTGAAAGTGAGCCCGAACCGGGTGTCGGGTTTGTCGCTCCCGTACCGTTCCATCGCCTCCCGGTATGTCAGGCGGGGGAAAGGAAGCGCAATTTCGATCCCTTTGATCTCCCTGAAAAAACGGGCCATAAGCCCCTCCGCAACCTCCTGGACGTCCTCTTCGCGGACAAAGGACATCTCCATGTCGATCTGCGTAAACTCCGGCTGCCGGTCGGCGCGCAGATCCTCGTCCCGGAAACACTTGACGATCTGGACGTACCTGTCGAACCCCGCGACCATCAGTATCTGCTTGTACGTCTGGGGAGATTGCGGAAGCGCGTAGAACTTCCCCGGATGAAGCCGGCTCGGCACGAGATAGTCCCGCGCGCCTTCGGGTGTACTCTTCATCAGAACTGGTGTTTCGATTTCGATGAAGGCGAGCCTGTCGAAATAGTCGTGCGTGATCTGGTACATCCTGTGTCTGACCATCAGCGACCGTTGAAGGGCGGGCCGCCGCAGATCGAGGAACCGGTACTTCAGTCTGAGGTCCTCCCCCGCCTCGGTGTCGTCGTTCAGAGGGAACGGAGGCGGATCCGCCTCGTTCAAAATCGTAAGCTCGCCGGCCCTGAGGTCGATTTCCCCGGTCGCAAGTTCCGCGTTCGACGTCCCTTCGGGCCGGCGTTCCACCGTGCCCGTAACGGAGACGACGAATTCGCTCCGGAGCTGTTTCGCCGCCGTATGGGCCGCGGCGTTATGCTGGGGATAGAACACGACCTGCGTCTTCCCGTACCTGTCCCTCATGTCGATGAAGATCACCCCCCCGAGATCACGCCGGACGTCCACCCAGCCGTTGAGCGTCACAACGGTCCCGATGTCCGATGCCCGAAGCTCGCCGCATGTATGCGTCCGTTTGATGAGTGGCGACACGTCAACTCCCGATGGGGTGATGATTGGAATTCCTTCATGATAGGCAAAAAAAGGAAGACTTTCAAAGGTTGACGATGGACACGGGCTTTCCTACATTGTTCCCTCTCGCCTGCCCTGCACAACGCGGAGAGGTCTTCAATGAAGCCATTCATCTCCATGATCATACTCATCGCGCATTTTGCTCCCGCGCCGGCGGCCGCGAATGCGGGTCCCGAAGGCCGGGAGGGGGACGCGATGCGCCGGGTGAAGATACGGTCGATCCTCCGCCTTCAGGATTCGCGCGCGCCGATCGACGCCGGGATCGTGGCATACCTGTCGGACGGTGATCCGGCAGTGCGCTTTCGCGCAGCGCTGGCATGCGGCAGCCTTCAGGACACCTCCGCCGTCGGCCCTCTCACACGCGCGCTTGACGACACGGATTCCGCCACGGCCTCCGCGGCGGCGTTCGCGCTCGGACAGACAGGGGTCCGATTGAGCGAACCGGGAAGGAGATCGCTCGAGAAGAACCTGATCGGGACGCATCTCGCGACAACGCGGGGGGCGGAGCGACTCACCGAGGAGATGGGAAAGTTCGGCACGGTTTCCGGTTTGAACGGACTGCTTGCCGCCGTCGCCACCGACACCTCCGTCCGTTCCACGGTTCAGCTCCTGACGGCGATCGCCCGTTTTGCCATACGGGGAATCTCGAGCACGGGAGCCGTCCGATATCTTCTCGACTGTGTCCGACGGGACGCTCCGGTCCCGTGGCAGGCGATTTATGCGCTTCAGCGAACGGGGGACAACCCGGCGTCCCGCTCGGAAATCGGACTCCTTTGCGCTCTGGAGCGGGACGGCGACCCTCTGGTGCGGATGAACCTGGCAACCCTTCTCGGAAAACTTCACGGGGCGGCCGGCGGCACCGCAACGCTCTGCCGTCTCGCGGCGGCCGATCGGGACTGGAGGGTGCGCGTCAACGCGCTGAAGGCCCTCGGGCAGCTCCATGAAAAAGGGAACAATGAGATTCTCCAGAGCATGCGGAAATCTTTCTCAGACGGGAACCCGCACATCGCGATTACCGCCCTCGCCGTCTCTCCGGACGCCGCTCCCGGAGCCGCGGACACGAGCGGCGAATGGCGCGAAACCCTCCGTATGATCCGGACGATTGCGGAGAATTCCCCGGGACAATTTCCGTGGCAGGTTCAGGCGGAAGCCGCATCGGCGCTCGGGAAGATCGAGCGCAAGTTTCCTCTTTCTCTCATCCGGAGTCAGTTGCATGGGCCGGCGAAGCTCCGGGCACGACTCATGATCGCCGCCGGAGAATCAGGGGATCCGGGCGGAGGAGCGTTTCTCTCGAAAGCCGCGGAGGGGCACGATCCTCTCTTTGCAACGGCGGCTCTCGAAGGTCTGCGTCTTCTCGCACTGGCCAATCCCGGAGATACCGCGCTTGCGGATTCGGCATCGGGGGCCGCTATCCGTTCTCTCGGGAGCCACGACATGGCGGTGGTTTCGACGGCCGCGGGGATCCTGGGCGATTCTCTCTTCCGCAGGGGGAACGCGGTTGAGCCTCTGATAAACGCGCTGGGGGCGTTCAGTGCTCCGGGGGACGTGGAAACGCTTCAGGATGTGATCCGGGCGCTCGGCGGTATCAGGGATCCACGGGCGGTCGTCCCGCTCGTCGCACTCCTGGAAGACCCCCGCCCCGGCGTGGCCTGGACCGCAGGCGAGGCGCTCAGTATGATCACCGGAGTCGATTACAGCGGGAGGATGGCAAGGATCCCTGACGCCGCCCGTGACGCCCCTGATACCGCATATCTCGCATCGCTTCCGACCGTCATCAGGGTGAGGATAGCGACGAGCCGGGGGGAGATACTTCTCGATCTCGAAACGGACGCGGCCCCGTTTACCGTCATGACGATGGTGAAGCTCATCAGGGCCGGGTTCTACCACGGGCTTCGGTTCCACCGGGTCGTTCCGAATTTTGTCGTCCAGGGGGGGGACCCCCGGGGAGACGGCTGGGGCGGGCCGGGCTATGCCATCAGATCTGAGTTCTCGATGGAGCGGTACCAGACGGGAACCGTCGGCATCGCGAGCGCGGGAAAAGATACGGAAGGGTCGCAGTTCTTTATTACCCACTCTCCCCAGCCCCACCTCGACGGCAGGTATACGGTCGTGGGCAAGGTCGTTGCCGGGATGGACGTGGTGGACGCTCTCCAGGTGGACGATACGATGAGCGACGTCGCGCTTGTGCGCTGATCAGAAAGGAACGCTCAATTCCTGACCACAAGACAGCCGGCGATCATGTCGTGGAGTGCCTGTTTCTGCCGGGTGAACGCGGCCATGAGGTAGCCGATGAAGAATATCGCGCTCGAAATCAATTTCCCGAAATAGCGCCCCGTCGCCCGGCCGAATCCGATGCGGTTGCCGTTCAGGTCGACGACGCGCAGCCCGAGAGCGATCTTCCCCAGCGTGGCCCCCTTTGCGGAGGATTCCATCAGGGCGAAGTACAGCCAACCGGCCACCGCCACGGCGAGCATGCTGATAAGGTACGTGCTCAGGAGCGCGATCATAAGTCCCGTCCCCCCGGAATCCGCGTCGACGTCCGTTGCGTGAGCCGCGGCCGTCAGCCCCACGAGCCCGAGAAACGGTACGAGGATGATGATGTTGACGATCGCCAGAAGGACTCCGTCAATGATTGCGGCCAGTAGCCGCATCCAGAATCCGGCATACGCATGCTGTGTCTGTTCCATCGGGCTGCCTCTTCATATGGTCGGGGAAGTTCGTCCTGCGTTACGGTAAAGAAAATTTGTGATGTTCGCAACCCGTGAGTATATTACATCTCCTCGCCCTTCCTGTTCGACACTTAGCGGAGATCCCATGAAGAATTTCGGAAACGTCGCGCTGTTCATTCTCGCCGGTGTCCTCTGCGGATGCGCCGGCGGGTCCCCCGTCCTCCTTCCGGGGAAGATGTCGGGCGGAACCGTACGGCTTCCGAACGGCTGGTTCCTCTCTCCGGCCGGGACGCAGGTGCAGCTGGGAGAACTTCCGCTGAACATTCAGGTAACGCCGGATGAACGCTTTATCATCACGACGGACGACGGGACCGCGGTGCAGAACCTCTCCGTGATCGACGCGGCGTCGTGGACGGTGGTCCAGAAGCTCAATGTCGGGAAGGCCTGGGTGGGGCTCCGGCTTATCGACGGGGGACGCAGGCTTCTGGTCTCCGGAGGGAACGACAACCGGGTGAACGTCTATGACTTTGCCGAAGGGAGACTCCGGTTCGCCGACTCCCTCGTCATTGCGCCGCCCCGGCCGGGAGCGCTCGTCTGGGTGGCGGGCGTCGACTATGATGCCGAATCTGACCTCGTCTACGCGGCCGGCAAGGAGAATCGTTCACTGAACATACTGCGTCTTGCGGACAGGTCGCTCGTCCGGACGGTGAAGCTCCCGGCCACTCCGTACACTTGCCTCGTCGCACGGTTTCATCCTTATGTATTCGTCTCACTCTGGGGCGGCTCGGCCGTCGCGTACGTCGACAGGAAGACCGGCGACATCACGCGTACAGTCCGTGTGGGCGACCATCCGTGCGACATGGTCGAATCGCCGGACGGAAGGCGGCTGTTCGTCGCCAATGCGAACAACAATTCGGTCTCGGTCATCGCCATTGAGGAGGGGAAGGTCCAGGAAACGATCACGGCATCGCTGTTCCCCGGACTCCCCGAGGGGAGCACGCCGAACGGCGTCGCCCTCACGAAGGACGGCGGTACCCTGTACATCGCGAATGCCGACAACAATTTTCTCGCCGTGTTCGACGTCCGGCGGGAAGGCGGGGCCGTGTCTCTCGGGTTCATCCCTACAGGCTGGTACCCCACGTGCGTGAAGGTGCTCCCGTCGAGCGGGAGGATCGTCGTGGCCAACGGCAAAGGAGGCACTTCGCTCCCCAATCCCGGGGGCCCCAACCCGTCGCAGCCCCGGCATTCAAGCGAGTACATCGGGTCGCTCTTCACCGGATCCCTCTCGCGGATCGAGCCTCCCGACGAAGCGGCGATGCGCGCGTACACGTCCGCGGTGTACGCGAACTCGCGCCTCGGCAAACCCTCCCCCGCGCCGGCCGCCACCCCCGTCATGCGCACTCCCGGCACGAAGCCGCGGATCGAGCATGTGTTTTACATTATCAGGGAAAACCGGACGTACGACCAGGTCTTCGGAGACATCGGCAAGGGGAACGGCGACCCGTCCCTCTGCCTCTTCGGGGAGAACGTGACGCCGAATGCCCACGCCCTCGCTCGGCAGTTTGTGCTGCTCGACAATTTCTACGCCGACGCCGAAGTGAGCGCGGACGGCCACAACTGGACGATGGGAGCGTATGCGACCGATTACGTCGAAAAGACCTGGCCGACGTCCTACGGAGGGCGCGGAGGGGAATATGAATACGAGGGGGGATATCCGGACACGTATCCCTCCGCGGGCTTTCTCTGGGACGACTGTCAGCGATGCGGCGTGAGTTACCGGACGTACGGCGAGTTTGCGCAGAACCCGGGAGAGGAGGGTGATACGGCCGTCGGACTCCTCCCGAGTCTTGCCGGACACACGGCCCCCTACTGCCACGGGTGGGACCTCGACTATTCCGACATCCAGCGCTACAGGGACTGGGAGAAGGAATTCACCGCCTACGAGGCGAACGGGCTCCTCCCCGCATTTCAGACGATAAAACTTCCCAACGACCACACTGAAGGAGCGCGTGCGGGGAAGCGCTCCCCGCGCGCGTTCGTCGCGCAGAACGATCAGGGTCTCGGCATGATCGTGGAGCGCATTTCCCGAAGCCCGTACTGGCAGACGTCCGCCATTTTCGTCGTCGAGGACGACGCGCAGAACGGCCCGGACCACGTCGACGCGCACCGCACCGTCGCGCTCGTGATCAGCCCCTGGACGAAGCGGGGATACGTGGACAGCGATCTGTATTCGACAAGCAGCATGGTGAGAACGATGGAGCTCATCCTCGGCCTCCCGCCGATGTCGCAGTACGACTCGTCGGCGACGCCGATGTTCAACTCGTTCACGACGGCCCCCGACACGTCGCCGTATCTCTGCCGCAGGACGACGATCGACATCGATGAAAAGAATCCGCCCGGAGCGTTCGGCCAGCTCAGGAGCGGCGAAATGGATTTCAGTCGGGAGGATGCCGTGCCGGATCTGGAGCTGGGCGAGATCGTGTGGCGCTCGGTGCGCGGTCCGGCCTCACCGATGCCGGCCCCCGTGCGAAGCGCCTTCGTCCGCGTCCACAGGAACGAGGATGGAGACTGAACGGGCGGGACGCCCCTCCCCTTTTGATTTGAGCGGGATTTTGCACGGGAATACACCTGAAAAGCACACTCCCCTTCCGCTCCCTTGATTCCAAATTCAATTTTGTCTACAATGGCTCGAAGGCAGCGCGCCCCCGTCGAACCCCTGCCCTGCCCCCCCGGAGTTGAAGCACACTCATCCACCCTGTTCTTCGCAACCGACGATTCACGATTTTCCGTCCTGCGCCCGGGCATACACCTCTTTCGCAACCGGAAAGACGGACACCATCAGAAGGAAGGCGCTTCATGAGTATAAGCCAGCTTGCCCGGTCGATCGCCGAATCGCCGACGCTCAGCCTGAACGAACAGGCGCGCGTCCTTCGCGAAAAAGGCGAAGCGGTGATACACCTCGGCGCCGGTGAGCCGAAGAACAGGGCGCCCATCAATGCGATCCTCAATTCGGCGGCCAGGCTCACGACGGGAGACATCAAGTATACGCCGACCGACGGGATCCCCTCCCTGAAGAAGGCGATCATCCGCTACACCGAGGAGAACTACGACAGGCTGCCCGCGCCGGAAAATGTCATCGTGTCGGGGGGAGCCAAGCAATCGCTCTACAATCTTCTCTACACACTCCTCAATCCCCAGGATGAAGTCATCGTCCTCGCCCCGTACTGGGTGAGCTATCCGGAGATGATCAAGATGGTGTACGGCCGTCCGGTGATCGTCACGCCGGAGGACGGCGGGTTCATCCCGAGGATGAAGGAAATCGAAGAGGCGGTGAGTTCCTACACCCGCGCCATCATCGTCAACAGCCCGAACAATCCCTCCGGCGTCGTCTACCCTGAAAGCCTGATCGCCCCGCTCGTCGAATTCTGCGAGAAGAAGGGGATCTACCTGATCATGGACGACATCTACCACAAGCTTGTCTTCGACGGGAAGACGGCGCCCCCCGCGTACAGGTTCACGCAGAAGGACATCGAATCGACCAAAGTCATCTGCATCAACGGTATCTCGAAGCTCTACGGCATGACGGGATTCCGCATCGGATGGGTGATCGCCTCCCGTGCGCTGACGGACGTGATGATCAACGTTCAGGCGCAGACGACCTCGTGCACGTCCGTCCTTCTCCAGGCGGCTGCGGAGGGGGCGCTCACGGGGCTGCAGAGTCCGGTCGAAACGCTCAGGCTGACGCTGGAGAACAACCGCAATGTGATGATGCAGGAGCTGCAATCGTTCGCGGGGATCAGGGTGACGGTCCCCGGTGGAACGTACTATTGCCTGCCGGATTTCAGGGCGTACAGCAACAATTCCGTCGAGCTCTCAAAGATGCTCCTCTCCCGCGCGCTTGTTGTGACGGTGCCGGGAAAGGAATTCGGGATGGAGGGACATCTTCGCCTGAGCTACGCGACCACCGTGAAGGACGTAAAACAGGGGATCGAGAGAATCAAATGGGCGCTTGACCCGTCCTCCCCGAGAGAAGTCTATATCGGCGAACGAAAACTCGTGCGGGACTGGCTATGAACAACATACTCGACATACGCACGCCCGCACAGGGAGAAGCGCAGTCGCTCAAGAGCGATTACGGGCTCGAGAACCACGGCCTGGACAACCTCCGCCTGGCGTACTGGAACCTCCCGACCGAGGCCCTCTATGAAGAGATCGCGTTCCGCCGCGAAGCGAAGATCACGCGCATGGGGCCGCTCGTGGCCAATACGGGGAAGCACACCGCGCGCGCGGCGACGGACAAGTTCGTCGTGCGCGAAGCGGGGACCGAAGGGCACGTCTGGTGGGGCGAATACAACCGTCCGTTCAGCACCGAGAAGTTCAACGATCTTTTCAACAGGATGCAGGGCTTCCTCCAGGGGCGCGACGTTTTCGTGCAGGACTGTTACGCCGGCGCGGACCCCGCCTACAGAATGCCGATCCGCATCGTGACGGAGCTTGCCTGGCACAGCCATTTCGCGCGGAACATGTTCCTTCTTCCCGAAACGAGGGAGGAGTACCGCCGTCATATTCCCGACTTTACGATCCTGTGCGCCCCCTCGTTCAAAGGAATTCCGCAGATCGACGGGACCGCGACGAACACGTTCATCGTCCTGAATTTCGCGGCGCGGATGTGCATCATCGGGAACACCGCCTATGCGGGCGAAATCAAGAAATCAGTCTTCACGATCCTCAACTACCTCCTCCCTCTCGACGGCGTGATGCCCATGCACTGCTCGGCCAATATCGGGAAGGGGGGCGATGCCGCGATATTCTTCGGACTGTCCGGCACCGGGAAGACCACCCTCTCCGCGGACCCTGAGCGGCGTCTCATCGGCGACGACGAGCACGGCTGGAGCGACGAGGGGGTGTTCAATTTCGAGGGGGGATGTTACGCGAAGGTCATCCAGCTCTCGGCCTCGGCCGAACCGGAGATCTATGCGTGCACGCGGAAATTCGGCACGATCCTCGAGAACGTCGTTTTCGATCCGGTCACGCGGATGATCGACCTGGACGATGAGTCCATCACCGAGAATACGCGCGCCTCGTACCCCCTGGAGTTCATCGCCAACGCGGTGCCGGAGAAGCGGGGGGGGCATCCGAAGAACATTATTCTTCTCACGTGCGACGCTTCGGGCGTGATGCCGCCGATCGCGAAGCTGACACCGGACCAGGCGCTCTACCAGTTCATTTCCGGGTATACGTCGAAAGTGGCGGGGACCGAGGCAGGCCTGGGGAAGGAGCCGGAGCTGACGTTCAGCACGTGCTTCGGCGCGCCGTTCATGGTCCATCACCCCTCGTTCTACGCGGATCTCCTGAAGCGGAAAATCCTGAGGTACGGCGTCCACTGCTGGCTTGTCAACACGGGGTGGATCGGAGGGCCGTACGGAATCGGTAAACGCATAAGCATACGGTACACGCGCGCGCTGCTTGATGCGGCGCTCGGAGGACATCTTCTCGACGTGAAGTACGTCACCGACCCGGTCTTCGGATTTTCCGTCCCCCAGTCGTGCGGCGACGTCCCGGCGCACGTCCTGAATCCGGGCGGGTCGTGGCCCGACGCGGCCGCGTACATGCAGCGGTACCGCGAGCTCGCTTCCCGCTTTATCGAGAACTTCAAGAAGTTCGAGGCGGAATGCCCTCCGGAAATCCGCGCCGCCGGTCCCCGGCCCTAGGCGCTAAAGCCAGACCGTCCAGCCCGCGGAGGCCGAAAGTTCGTTCGATCCGCTTCTCGATCCGGCGCCCGGCTGGTCGAGCGTGATGCGCAGGAACTGGATTCCGATCGTCAGCATCCCTCGCTCGGTGACCGCCGCCTTGATCCCTGCCCTCCCTCCGAACGTGAACCCGGATGCGCTCTTCGTCGAGCCGGTACGGATAAGCGATGATGACGTGATTCCGGCCAGACCTTCGACGAACGGCGTGACCATCGTCGGCGTATGAAAATTGTAGGCCGGCGCGAACAGAATTCTGAGCTGTACGGTTGTCGTGTCTCCCGCGCTCTGAACGTTGACCCCCCCGGGGTTCAGTCCCAGCTCGAGCCCGTCGATGACGAAATACCCGGCGTAGGGGAGCATTGTAAAGTCATATACCCAGGCCCCGGTATTCCCTCCGGAGACTGGCTGCGAGGCGGCGAACGTCATGCTCCCCCCCAGCTCCACCACGCCCGGCGATGCGAACCGTTTTCGCGGTTGCGGGCTCTGGGCGAATATGCCGGAAGCGCTGAGGGCGCTCATCAGCACGAGTGCAGCCAGCACGCGTACACCGGAATTTCCTGATCGTTGCATGCACTCTCCCGAGTTGTTGAACGCCCAAATATAGGGACAGACTGAGTGAATTCCAATGTGCCAGATGCACGCCCGGTACGCCCCGGCCTTCCCCCCCGGGTTCGGCTCCCTGCCCCGGTTACCTCTCTCTTCGAACGGTGGGATAATCCTCCTGAAAATTGGTACATTGACGTCGTGATACTATCGACCATTCGATCGCTCTGGGTCTGGGGGGCCGTCATCGCCCTTATCTGTCTCTGGCTCCCTCTCCTTGCCGTGATCCGGTTCTTTGACGCCGACCCCGTACGTTACACGACGGGGAGGTGGTTCCGTCGCCTCGGCGTAGCCATGACGAAGGTCAATCCATCATGGCGGGTGCACAGGGACGGGGAGAAAGTCGCCAATCCCCGCCGGCCCTATGTCGTTGTCAGCAACCACCAGTCGTTCGCGGACATCCCCATCATTTCGCACCTCCCCTGGGAAATGAAGTGGATCGGCAAGGCGGAGCTTTTCCGGATTCCGTTCGTCGGATGGATGATGCGGCTGGCCGGAGACATCCCTGTCGATCGTGCGGACAGGCGGAGCGGAGCGCGCATGCTCCTTGCCGCGAGGCGCTCTCTCCACCTGAAATGCTCGGTGATGTTTTTCCCCGAAGGAACCCGCTCACCCGACGGGCGTGTCTGGAGGTTCAACGAAGGGGCGTTTCATCTTGCGATCAAGGCGGGTGTCCCCGTCCTCCCTGTCGCAATAGAGGGGACGAGAGACTGCCTCCCCAAGCGGAGCTGGAAATTCGGGCCCCCGCAGGAGATCCGCCTCCGCGTGCTCCCGCCCGTCGAAACGGACGGAATCACCGCGGAGGGGGTGCCGGAGCTCACGAACAGGGTACGGCGGATGATCGTGGATCAGATTGCTTCCTGGCGCGGCCAGGACGCGGCGTCGGTGGATGCACTCTCCGAAAGGGGGGCGCCCGCTCCGCCCGATGACGCAATTCGCACGGAGGAAGAGGCGTAAGAAAAAGGCCCGGAGACGAGCGTCATCCGGGCCCCTGCCGAAGCATATTTTCGGGTCAGGCCACTGCGAGGTGCGGAGTGACTTTGTCGAGGAGATTCCGTTTCGGGACCGCACCGATGATCTGCTCGACCACGTTTCCCCCCTTGAAGATCATCAGCGTGGGAATGCTTCGTATCCCGTATTTCAGGGGGACCTCCGGGTTGTTGTCGACGTCCACCTTCCCCACCTTCAGTTTCCCGTCATACTCCCCGGCAATCTCCTCGACGACCGGCGCGATCATCTTGCACGGTCCGCACCAGACCGCCCAGAAGTCGACGAGCACCGGGACGGACGACTCGAGAACCTCTTTCTGAAAGTTCGCATCGGTGATCTCAATCGGCTTCATGAATGCTCCTTCCTTGAGCCGCGGCCCGCGGGCCGGCGGCGATGATGGTGAAAAATCGGTTCCCCCTTACTGGGCCGCAAACCGGATACTGTGTGGTCCGAGCATCTGCCGGACCTCGTCGACGAACCCCCCCGAGGCGTCCACGCTGAAGCGGCGGGTCTGAAACATCGTGGTCGAATGGGCGTTCCGCACGCTGAAATAGCACGGACAGGACCCGCGGTGTTCCTCCATGACCTGCCGGAGCCTGACGATGGTGTTTTCCTTGATGTCGTTGACGTCGATGGTGACGATGATCCCCTTCGTGAATTTCTCGCGGACTTTGTCCATCGGATGGACTTCGCTTACGATGATTTTCAGGAGGTCGCCGTTTGACTCCCCTTTGCCGATTACCATGACCATGTCATCGGGCTGGAGAATCGACTGGTACTTCGCGTAAGGGTCCGAGAAGACGACGCACTCCCCCTTCCCCGTAAAATCTTCGAGCCCGATGAACGCCATCGTGTTGTTCCGCTTGTCGATCTTCTTCTTCACCGAGGTGACGATCCCGCACGCCCGCACGGTGCTGTTGTTCCTGAATCCCGAGAGGTCCCCAAACCGCACGTTGGCAAGCTCTTTGATCTCCTGTTCGTACCGGAGAAGCGGGTGGCCGGAGACGAAAAAGCCGAGGACCGATTTCTCGCGCGCGAGCTTTTCCGATTCCGGCCAGGGAGGAGCCGGCGTCATCGCCGGGTACTGCACGTTGGCTCCCCGTGAGGTTCCTCCCGTGTCAAACAGGCTCGACTGGCCGTCAAGTTCCCTCGCCTGGCACGCCTGCCCGAATGCCGCCGCCCGCTCCAGGTTCTCCATATACTCGGCCCGGTGGGACCCCATGGAATCGAAGGCCCCGGCCTGCACGAGACTCTCCAGGCACTTCTTGTTCACCAGGCGCAGGTCCACGTCGCGGCAGAAATCGAAGAGATTCTCGAACGAGCCCTTCTCGCCGCGCGCCCTGATCACGGTGTCGATTGCGCTCTCACCGACGTTCTTGATTGCGCAGAGCCCGAACCGGATCCTTCCTCCCACGACCTTGAAATCCAGTCCGCTCTCGTTGACGTCCGGGGGGAGGACCTCAATCCCCATCTTCCTGCAGTCATCGATGAGCTTCACGATTTTTTCCGTGCTTCCGATTTCGGACGACAGCGTGGCCGCCATGAACTCCGCCGGATAATGGGCCTTCAGATAGGCGGTCTGGTAGGCGATGACGGAGTAGGCGACGCTGTGGGATTTGTTGAATCCGTACGAAGCGAATTTCTCGATGAGGTCGAAAATCTCCCCGGCGAGTGCCTTCGCCGTCCCGAGGGCCGCGGCGCCGTCCACGAAATCCTTCTTCATCGCCCCCATGAGGGCCTTGTCCTTCTTCCCCATCGCGCGGCGCATCAGATCGGCTTTCGCGAGCGAGAAGCCCGCGACGTCGTTCGCGATCTTCATCACCTGTTCCTGGTACACGATGATCCCGTACGTTTCGCTCAGGATCGGCTCGAGTTTCGGATGAATGTGGGTGATCTTCTGCGTTCCGTGTTTACGGGAGATGAAATCGCCGATCATCTCCATCGGTCCCGGCCTGTACAGCGCGTTCATCGCCACGAGGTCCGAAATTGAAGTGGGTTTCAGCTTCCTGAGCCAGTCAGCCATCCCGGAACTCTCGAACTGGAATACCGCGACGGTGTCGCCGCGCGAGAAGAGTTCGAACGTCTGCGCGTCGTCTTCGGGGATGACGTCCAGGTCGACCGTCTCCCCCCGGGTTTCCCTGATCATGCGCAGGCAGCTCTCGAGAACGGACAGCGTACGGAGGCCGAGGAAATCCATCTTCAGGAGCCCGGACGTTTCCAGGTCCTTCATGTTGTACTGGGTCATGACCTCGGTCTGGGGCGTGCGGTACAGGGGGACGAAGTCGCTGATGTTCCCCGGCGCGATCACCACGCCGGCGGCGTGCATTCCCGCGTTCCGGTTCATCCCCTCCAGGACGAGCGACGCTTCGATGAGTGTGCGCATCCTGGGATCCGGGCTCTCCCCCACCCATTTCAGATCGGGGACGGTCTCAAGCGCCTCCGCAAGCGGACGGACCTTCCCCTGCTCCACGGGGATTTGCTTGGTGATGGATTCGAGCGTACTCAGCGGGATGCCGAGCACCCGCCCGACGTCCTTGATCACCGCGCGAGAGGAAAGCGTGCCGAAGGTGATGATCTGCGAAACGGAATCCTGGCCGTACTTCTCCCGCACATACTTTATCACCATCTCCCGCTTGCTGTCCGAGAAGTCCACGTCGATATCAGGCATGCTAATCCTGTCCGGGTTCAGAAACCGCTCGAACAGGAGATCGTATTTGATCGGATCGACGTTCGTGATGCCGAGGGAGTACGACGCGACGCTCCCCGCGGCGCTCCCGCGCCCCGGACCGACGTACACCCCCATCTCCCGGGCGGCGCGGATGAAGTCCTGCACGATGAGAAAATACCCTGCGTAGCCCATCCGCGTGATGACGCCGATCTCGTGCTCCAGCCGCTCCGTGAGCGCCGCCCCCGCGTCCGGGTACCTGCGCTGAAACCCCTCGCGCGTGAGGTTCTCGAAATACTGGTCAAGCGTCGCGGCGCCCGAGCTCTCCGGAATGGGGAATTGCGGCATGTGATTCTTGCCGAGCTCGAGCTTGAGGTCGCACTTTTCGGCAATCTCGAGAGTCGATTCGAGGGCCTCCGGGTAATCCTTGAAGAGCTCGTGCATCTCCGCCGAGGACCTGAAGTACGCCTGATCGGTCTGATACCGGAGCTGGGTGTAGTCGGGCGTGCTGGTGCTGCTTGCGTCCGGAATCAGCAGCATGATGTTGTGGGCAAGCGCGTGCTCATGCTTCAGGTAGTGAACGTCGTTCGTGCAGACGAGTTTGAGCCCGAGGTCACGGGCCAGCCGGGGTGCTTTTTCGCGGATCACCCGTTCGCGATCTATTCCGTGATTCTGGATTTCAATGTAGAAATCGCTGCCGAAGATCTCCTTGTAAATCCCGGCCGCTTCGTACGCTTCGTCGTCCCTTCCGGAGGCGAGATATGCCGAGACCACGCCTCCTGCGCACGCCGAAAGGGCGACGAGTCCCTCGCTGTGCTCCCGGAGGACGTCCGCGTCGAGACGCGGTTTGTAATAGAACCCCTCCAGATGGGCGATCGTCGTCAGCTTGAGAAGATTCCTGTACCCGGTGAGGTTCTTCGCCAGGAGCACGATGTGGTGATAGCTCGCGCGCTTCCCTCCGGATTCCGTTTCCTGGCGCGACTTCTCGAAGCGGCTTCCTTTTGTTACAATGTACGCTTCCACGCCGATGATCGGCTTTATACCGGCCTTTGTGGCTTTCTTGTAGAACTCGATGGCGCCAAAAAGGACGCCGTGATCGGTGAGCGCTACCGCGGGCATGCCGTCTTCGACGGCGGCATGGACCAGATCCTCGATGCGGCAGGCCGCGTCGAGAAGGCTGTAGTGGGAATGATTGTGAAGATGGACGAACTTTGGCATGGCAACTCAGATGGTACGCGTCATTCTAGAGAAGCCGCAGGGAAAAATCAAGAGCGGGAGGGGACGACTTTTGAACAACTTGTTCCACGTCACGGCCGGGCGGCTCTCATCTTTCTCATGCCGCGGCTCAACTGCCGCACGCAATCCTAACGTGCACCGGGGATTACTGCGTACACCTCACGAAAAATTGAGCGCAAGGAGTTTCATCTCGGTCATCTCTTCGATCGCATAGCGGACCCCTTCCCTGCCGATCCCCGATTCCTTGATTCCGCCGTACGGCATGTGATCAACTCTGAACGAGGAGGCGTCGTTGATGATCACGCCGCCGACCTCCAGCTCCCGGTACGCATAGAATATGTCCGAAGCGCTGTTCGTGAATATCCCCGCCTGGAGACCGTAGGCGGATGTATTCACCCGTTCGATGGCGTCCTTGAAATCCGAGAATCGATCGATTGTCAGAACCGGTGCAAAGACCTCCTGGCAGCTCACCTTCATTTCCGGGGTCACGTCCTCCAGCACGGTCGGCTCAAGCACCGCACCCTCCCTGGTCCCGCCGCACAGCACGCGTGCTCCCCCTTCTGTGGCTTCACGGATCCAGGATTCGATCTTGCGGGCCGACTGCTCGTCGATCATCGGACCGACGACCGTCCGCGGGTTGGCGGGATCCCCCACGGATATCGACTTTGCCAGCTTGACGATCTGATTCGTAAACGCGTCCGCGATCGATTCATGTACGAAAACACGCTGTACGGAGATGCAGGACTGCCCCGCGTTTCCGAATGCTCCCTGCAATATGCTCTTGAGAGCATGGTCGATGCTGGCGTCCGCGCACACGATGACCCCCGCGTTGCCTCCGAGTTCGAGGACGACCTTTTTCTTGGGGGATCGCGCTCTGATGCCCCAGCCTACAACGGGACTTCCAGTGAAGCTCAAGAGTTTAACTCGTTTATCAGTAATGAGTTGCTCTATCTCACTTCCCATACAGGGTACGACATTGACGGCACCAGGAGGGAGTCCGACCTGCATGAAAAGCTCGGCAAAGCGGAGTGCGGTTTGAGCCGCATTCGAGGAAGGCTTAAGGACGACGGAGTTCCCGGCGGCGATCGCCGGACCCAGCTTGTGAGCCACGAGATTCAGCGGAAAGTTGAAGGGCGTGATGGCCCCGACGATACCGAGCGGGAAACGCCGGATAATGCCCACACGGTTGCCCGGACCGGGCACCACATCAAGCGGGAGCACCTGCCCCTCCATCCTCCGCGCCTCCTCCGCCGACGTCGCGATCGTAAAGACCGCCCGATCGGTCTCGGCACGAGAGAACGATATCGGCTTTCCGGTCTCCGCGGTGATCAGCTTTGCGAAGTCTTCTTTCTTCTCGGCGAGAAGCCGTGAAACGGCATCCAGTGCGTGGCCCCGCTCGTACGGGGTGAGATTCTTCGTCAGGTGAAATGCAGCCTCCGCAGAGCGAATTGCGTCATCGATGTCGCGTGAGGTGGCCTGATATACTTCGCCGATGGACTTGTTTTCAAACGGGTTGAATACCTGCCTTTTGATGCTCGTCTGGCGCCATTCGCCGTTGACAAGTATCTTCATGGCTTCCATGCCTGGTCCTTTCAGGAAATCAGCTTCTTTATCGTTTCCACAAGCGCCTCCTTCGGCACGATTGTCCGTGTACCCGACTTCCGTTCCTTTATCTCGATCTTGCCGGCCGCAAGATTCTTCTCCCCCACGATAACCTGGTACGGCATCCCCAGGAGGTCGGCGTCCTTGAATTTGAAACCCGGGCTCGTCTCCTTCCTGTCGTCGAAGAGAACATCCACGCCGTTCCGGCCGAGTTCCCCGTACAGCGCCTCAGCCGCTTCGGACACCTGGACGCTCCGGGCGCTTACGGCGATGAGATGGACGTCATACGGCGCGATCGCCCTGTCCCAGACGATCCCGTTGTCGTCGTGATTCTGTTCTATGTGGCACGCGATGATCCGTTCGATGCCGATACCGTAGCTTCCCATGATCACCGGGGATTCTTTCCCGTTCTCATCGAGAAACTTCGCTCCCAGCGCATCGGCGTATTTCGTCCCCAGCTTGAATATGTGCCCCAGCTCGATTCCCCTTACGATCCTGAGATTCCCGCCGCCGTTCGGAGAGGGTTCCCCCTCCTCTACGGAGCGCAGATCGTGGTATCCCCCGATGACGCAGTCCCGTTCCAGGTCCATGTTGCGAAAGTGGTAGTCGTTCCTGTTCGCACCGCTGATGAGCCCGTTGGCCCCCCTGAGGCGGTTGTCGGCCAGTATCGTGAATCCTCTGAGTCCCACGGGGCCGATCGATCCGCCGTCTGCACCGGTGAGCTCGCGGAGTTTTTCCGCTTCCAGGGGACGCACCTCCGCACCCATGACCGCCATGAGCTTCGATTCGTTGAGCGAATCATTCCCCATCATGAGGACGAGGACATGCGTATCCCCCGAGCGGTACACGACGGATTTTGCCAGAAATCGGGTCTCGACGCTCAAGAATGCCGAAAGGGCGTCGATCGTCTTGACGCCCGGCGTGTGGACTTCCTCCATGGCAGCGTCACCTGGAACCCGCACCGCGGCGGGAACGACGGAGGTCGCAACCTCCAGATTGGCGGCATACGTGCCGTCCTCCGAGAGGGCGATGACGTCTTCCCCCGACGGCGATTCCATCATGAATTCCTGGGACCCGGTACCTCCCATCGCTCCGCTCGAAGCTCCCACGATGAAGAATTTAATCCCGCATCGCGCGAATATCCGCTTATACGCGCCGGCGTGCAAATCGTACGCCCGGTCGAGACCTTCATTCGAACGATCCAGGCTGTAGCTGTCCTTCATGAGAAACTGGCGCCCGCGAAGGACGCCGGATCGCGGGCGGGGTTCGTTCCGGAATTTCGTCTGGATCTGGTACCATATCTGCGGCATATCCTTGTAAGATGAAATATGGTTGCTTGCGAGCCAGCAGACGACCTCCTCGTGGGTCGGCGCGAGCACAAGCGGCCTGTTCTTCACGTGGAAGAGCGTGTCGCCGAACGCCTTTACGCGGCCCGTTTGCTCCCACAGCTCGACCGGGCTGAGCGCGGGGAGCAGGAGTTCCTGTCCCCCGATCGCGTCCATCTCTTCCCGGACAATGCGGATCACCTTCGCAAGTACCTTCTGCGCAAGGGGGAGAAAAACGTAGATACCGGCCGCCAGCGCGCGTACCATCCCCGCGCGGATCATAAGCTGGTGGCTCGGAATGGCGGCGTCAGCGGGATTTTCTTTTACGGTGGGGACGAAACCCTGACTCAGGCGCATGAAGTGTGACGATCTGTGGGCATGGGGAACCGGTGAAACACTAAGATACGGAATCCTGAAGAGAGAATCCAGATACCCCGGCAAACCGAGGTGCGGAACGCTCTCGCGGGCTGCCGCCCGGCTCACGCGCCGGCGGGCGGCTTCATGCCGAGGAGGCGGGGATACTCCACCTTCATCGCGTACTTCCTGATATCCTCGATCTCGTTCTGCAGGAAGCCGTTCATGTCCATGTTCGGCATGCCCACCACGGTCATCGATTCAGTGATGAAGTCCGGCTTGCCTCCCTTCCCGATAAAATACCCCTTCACTTCCACCTCGAAGACGAGATCCTGCGTCGCAGTCTTCCGCTCGATCTTCGCCTTGAAATTTGCCGGCATTTTCATGCCGCTGCCCGGCGCTTTTGACTTGAAGCTGTCGAAGAATCCCATGATTCAGACTCCCGGGCCTGCGCCCCTGGTGTGAATGTGAGGATAACAAATCGTCCGTAATACTGCAACCGCGCGGCGGACTACTCGCGTGGAGGAGTCGGCTCGCTACCCCGCTCACCATGCGCGCCCCCTTTCCCCTGCACGCGCCAGTACATCCCCCCTCCTCCCTCCCTGGCCATGAAGCCGTGTTCGACGAGCGAGCGCCTGAGCGTCGCCGTATCGGCGCTGTAACGGGAAAGTATCTGGTTGACGCGCTTTTCAGGGTACCGTATTCCCAGTTCGAACTCCCTCAGGATGTGCCTGAGGATGACGAGAAATTTCTTCTCCTGGACCGGGAACGCTTTAATGCGGCCCCCCGCATCGGAGAATGCCGAGAGAATCTTCCTGTCGTAGGCGTCGACGTCCATTCCGAGCGCAAGTCCCGGGAGCGCGTCTTCGTGGAGTATTTTCTTTGCCATCGCGGCAAGCGCACCCGTGTGAAGGGCGTAGATGCTGTAATAGCTTTCCGCGCGGGCGGAGACGAGGCCGGCGTCAGCCAGTTTTGAGAGATGGTGTGAGACTGTCGATTCTCCGACCCGGAGCGTCGTCGCGAGCTGTTCGACGGATTGCGGCTTCTGGGCAAGGAGCCCGATGATTCTCAGCCTGTTCGGCTCGGCAAGCGCTTTGAAGAACCTGACGAGTTCGTCGACCTGGTTTTCCATCGTTCTTCCTCTGGAGAACTACTTCTATGAATATAGAATTAAATTGACGCGGATGCAAGCGCCTGCCCCCCGGTTGCTTCTCGACGGCGTATTCCATTCATTTACATGCAATCGAACGTCCCGTACGCAGTTCCATAATCCGGTTCCAGCCCTCTCCCGATGGATGTCGCCGCTCCTGCCGCCCGCGCGTCGCAATCGCGCGGCCCACTGGTTTTCGAGCTCATCGGTCGCGTCACGATTTCGTTCCTCGAACACATGGGGATGTATTTCGGCCTCATCTGGTGGATGGTCCGCAACCTCCGGAACGCCCGGGAATCCAGCGCGAACTTTTTCAGTCAGATGGTCCAGATCGGCAACGATTCGATCCCGATCGTCATCTTCGTTTCCACGTTCGTCGGGATGGTGACGGCCGTGCAGTCGGCCTACCAGCTCTATTCCTGGATCCCACGCTCCGTCGTAGGGGGACTCGTGATCAAGTCGGTTCTGCTGGAGCTCACCCCGCTCCTGACGGCGCTGGTGCTCGCCGGGAAGGTGGGCGCCACGATAACGGCGGAAATCGGATCGATGCGTGTCACGGAACAGGTGGACGCCCTGGAAGCAATGGGGTTTGATTCAGTGTCATTCCTCATCACCCCCCGGGTACTGGCCGGAGTGGTGATGTTCCCCGTCCTCGTCATTTTCGGGGATCTCCTCGCCGTCCTCGGAGGCCTGTTCGGCGCCGTCATCGTCGCGCATATTCCCGCCGGCGCCTTCGTTGCAGGGATGAAATCGTCGTTCCTCACGCGCGACGCCGTCTTCGGGCTTACGAAAGCGACGATATTCGGGTACACGATTACATCCATCGCGTCGTATCAGGGATACTACGTCGTCGGCGGATCCGCGGGGGTCGGGAAGGCCACGATGTCCACCGTCGTTTACACCTGTCTAGCCGTTGTCATTCTGGATTTCATCCTTGCGTCGACCCTGCTCTGAATGATCACGATTCGGGACATCCGTAAGAGCTTCGACGAACGGCCGATACTCCGGGGAGTGAATATCGACGTTCGTGACAGAGAAACACTCGTCGTTCTCGGGCGGAGCGGAGGCGGCAAGAGCGTCATGCTCAAGATGATCGTCGGGCTCCTCAAACCCGATTCGGGATCGATCAACGTCGACGGAAGCGACGTTCTTTCGATGACGTACCCGAGGCTGAGGGAGCTCCGGTTCAAATTCGGGTTCCTTTTCCAGGGGGCGGCGCTCTTCGACTCCCTCACCGTGGGGGACAACGTCGCGCTGGCGCTTCGCAGGGGAAGAGCGAAGGACGAGCTCGAGCTGACAGAACACGAAATTACGGAACGGGTGAGGTTCGCGCTTGAGGTGGTCGGCCTGAAGAACACCGAGAGCGTGATGCCGTCGAACCTGAGCGGCGGGATGAAAAAGCGCGTGGGCCTCGCACGGGCGATCGTCCCGAGCCCCCGGTACATGCTCTATGATGAGCCGACGACGGGTCTCGATATGGAAACGGCGGACGAGATCAACGTCCTCATCAACGACCTGCGGACAAAGCTCGGGGTGACCTCGATCGTGGTCACGCACGACATCCACAGCGCATTTGTCGTCGGCGACAGGTTTGCGATCCTCAACGAGGGCAGGACGCTCATGACCGGGACACGCGTCGAAATCGAAAACAGCACGGACGAGGACGTCAGGAAGTACATAAGCAGTTCTCTCTCAACTTCAAGGACACGACTGACATGAAATGGAGTAACGAAGCCCGGATCGGCGTGGGTGTGCTGGCGGCCGCACTCATTTTCATCGTCGGCGTCGTTTACCTCCGCGGCATCGACCTTCGCTCCAAACAATACGCGCTCAACGTGTTTTACCGCAACGTCAACGGGCTGAAGGAAGGCGATGTGGTGACCGTGGCCGGGCTGAGCATCGGCCATGTGGGTTCGATGACGATGGTCGGGCGTTTGATCGGCGTGAGCCTCTCCATACAGACGAAAGTGCATCTGCCGAAGGATTCCAGGGCGATTTTGAAGAGCGAAACGATCATGGGGGGAAAATTCATCGAGATCGCCCCGGGGTCCGACCAGGCGATGCTCGCCAATGGGGACACGCTGGCGGGCCTGTATGAGGCGGACCTCTCCGAGCTCACGGCCACACTCTCCCCCATCACCTCGAACGTGCTCGGCATTCTCGAGAATGTGAATTCGACGTTCGACGAACCGACAAGAAAGAGGATTCAGAAGATCGTCCTCGACCTGCAGCGGTCTTCGACGACGCTCGATCAGGTCATTCGGGGCGGGGGGAAGAGCGCCGACACTTCCTTCGCGGAATTCACATCGTTCTCCCGCGATCTGGCCCGTTTTTCCCGCACGCTCGACACGATCGCGGTCGCCGAACGGTGGAACATCGATACGAGCGTCACGTCATTCGCCCAGTGGTCGAGGAACATGGAACGGGTATCCGCCAAACTCGAAACGACGACGGAATCGCTCAACGGGGTCCTGGCGAAGGTCCAGAACGGACAGGGGACCCTCGGAAAACTCGTGCAGGATGACCGGCTGTACAATCACATGGACTCACTTTCGATGAATCTGAACCTGCTTGTGAAGGACCTCCGGGAAAACCCGGGGCGGTACGTCAAACTCAGTCTGTTCTAGAAGGTGTCGCGATGAACGGCATTCCAAAACGGGTTCTCGGCGGCACCGGGCTCCAGACGACCGTCATAGGGTTTGGGGCGCTCGAGATCGGACGCGACTGGGGGGTTGGCAGCCCGCAGGAGCGGCGGCGTCCCGACGAGGCCGAGGCCGGAGAGACGCTCCGGGGCGTGCTCGATCTCGGCGTCAACGTAATTGATACGGCGAGCGCGTACCACAAGAGCGAAGAACGGATAGGGGAGTCCCTTCACGACAGGCGGGGCGAGTTCATCCTGGCGACCAAATGCGGCGAGCACAACAGGGAGCCCGACACGTATTATGATTTTTCATACGCGGCGATCCGGGATTCTATCCGCACGAGCCTCCGGCTCCTCCGGACGTCGGTCATCGACGTGCTTCAGATTCATTTCGGACCGGATCCCGAAAGGGTGCTCGCCGACGGTGGGTGCCTCAGGGCGATGAAGGAAGCACGTGCCGCCGGGCAGGTGCGGTTTCTCGGCGCGAGCGTGAGCGGAACCGTTCTCGACCGTTGTATCGATTCAGGGGACTTTGACGTCGTCCAGGTGGCGTACTCGCTCCTGAACCACACCGACGAAGGGAGGATAGCGAAGGCGCATGCCCGGGGCGTGGGAGTCCTCATCAGGTCGGGTCTGGCCGGCGGATGGCTGACGTCGCGTGCCCTCAGAATGTCACGGGATGAGCGCCCGGCCGGCGTGACCACTCTTTTTGAGCTGTGCAACGGCGACGCGGAGCTCGTTACCGCTCTCGCGCTCCAGTTTCTTACAAGAAATGACGGGGTGAGCTCTATCCTGATCGGTTCAAAATCCAGTGAAAACGTAAGAAACGCGATACGTCTCGTCTCGACCCCGCTAGAGTCCGGCCTGCTTGACCGGGCGGTGGAGCTTACCCGTTACTCCGGGAAGCCGTGATTTCAGTCCCCTCGTTTCCTTCTCCTCCAGAGGCGGCTCAGCCAGTAGACTGATGCTCCTGCGATCGCTGCACCGAGAATCCAGAACGCGATAGTCGTCATGGTTTCAGGAAAAGCACGCCAGCTGTTCCCCAGGTAGTATCCTGCGCAAATGAACAATCCGGTCCAGAAGAGCGCACCGGAATACGCGAATAAGGCAAATGTCCGGTATTCGAGACCGGAACTCCCCGCGACGATTGCTATCACATGCCGGATTCCGGGAATAAAGTACCCTATCGTCAGCGTCCAGTGCCCCCACCGGTTGAACCACGAATGCACCCGGTCCACCCCCTCCTGCCGGATATGTAACTTTCCCCCAAATCGCTGTATAAACCTAACCCCTCCCACCTTTCCGATCTGGTAACTGATTGTAATCCCACACATAGTGCCCAAAAAAGCACATATAAAGCCGGGGACAAATCGAAGAGTCCCGGAAAATATGAGATATCCGGTCAGCGTGAGGAGGGTCTCATCCGGGACCGGAAGGCCCACGATTCCCAGCATGAGGAGGACGAATATAGCTGCATAGCCGTATGTGGCTATCCAGACCAGGAATTCCTGAAGCGGCATTCGTGACCTTTGAACCTACGTAGTTGCGTTTATTCGCAAATTTCTATTGACAATGACCGGGAATTTATATAGTATGGCCGAAACGATTGGCGACAGTCAACAGAGCTGCCGGCCACATTTGCTGGATTCTAGCAGTACTTGGCACCGGGGGATACAACAATGGCAGCCAGCAAAATTTCGCTTCGCCGCGTAATACTCTCCAATCTTTTTGATCATCTCAAGCTCAACTACGATTTCGAATGTCCGGCTGAATCATTTCTGAGCGGCCAGGTATCCGATCGCGATATAGACATCCTTCTCTCATATAAGAGCGACCACAGGCTCGGAGAGCTTAGGGAGGCCCTTGCGAGAGTCGAGAGCGGGACGTATGGAAAATGCTTCGGATGCAAACAGACGCTGAGCCGCGCGGATCTCGAACAGGACCCCGCCAGGAGAGTCTGCACATCGTGCGAGCATTCATTCAACTTGAGACCCCTGGCGATGCACGCGGCGGCCTTCTCGGGTGGATCGCACTGAACGCTGCTTCCCGCGCGGCCCCGCACACACCTCCTCCCTCCCTCGACACGGCAAAGTCAGGCGATGCATTACTGAAAGGCCCGGATATTCCGGGCCTTTGGCGTTAATTCAAGCCTGTGGAATCTTAAGAACAGCAGATATGTCATGGCGAACAGAAACGCGAGGGCGGGCACGGCGGCGGTGAACGGTACCGGTATCAAGTGCCCTCGGCGTGAGTCGAACACGCGACCTGCGGTTTAGGAAACCGTCGCTCTATCCATACTGAGCTACGAGGGCGTCCGTTTCTTTCGAAACGTGAAGCTGGTCAGCCACTTCCTTTCCAATGATACGGAAAACCGCGCCGTCAATCAAGGAGTCATTCCTCCCCCCTGTACAGGCGGTGCCTTCCTATATACCGCGAAACGGAAGGTGGAACCAGGTAGCTTATCGGGAGCCCCTTCCGCACCCTTCTCCGGATTTCGGTCGCCGAAATATCGATGGAAGGGACCGTGCACTGTATGACGTCTGCCGGCAGCCCCGTATCGCCGTCCAGGGAGGAAAATCCGGGACGGTTCATGACGATGATGGTGGCGCGCTTCACGATTTCGCCGGGCTCTTTCCACGAGCGGAAATCCCGGAGGTTGTCCGCTCCCAGGAGGAGAAACAATGCGTCACCCCGGTGTCCCTCCTCGATCATGCGGAGCGTTTCCACGGTGTACGACACCCCACCCCTTTCCATCTCGGCGTCCGACACCTCAAAGAACGGGTTCGATTTTACCGCCTCCCTGAGCATCGCGAACCGGTGAACGGCCGGCGTTACAGGGATGTCGACCTTGTGCGGAGAAATCATTGTCGGTATGAACATCACGCGGTCAAGCCATGCACGTTCCCGGACGTATTCGGCCGCGATGAGATGCCCGTGGTGCACCGGGTCAAATGTGCCGCCAAAGATCCCAAGTTTCATTCGACCGACCTGTAGAGATTGATTGTCATCTCGCCGCAGCGATTCCACGTAAAGAGTTTCGCCCTCCGCAGCCCCTTTTCACGCAGGGTATCACGGAGAGACCGGTCGGACAGAACCGAGCGGATGGCCTCCGTCAGATCCCGATCTGAAAATGGGTCAAACAGAACGCCCGCATCCCCGATCACTTCGGGAATCGATGCGGCGTTCGAACCGATTACCGGCGTCCCGCATGCCATGGCTTCGAGAACGGGAAATCCAAAACCTTCGTACAGCGACGGAAGCACGACAACAGCAGCAGCACGGTACGCGGTGATGAGGTCGTCTTCGGGAAGCCACCCCAGACTTTTGACCCGGTCGGCGATGCCCCATTGCGTGCAGAGGGCCCTCAGCCCCGCATCCTCCTCCGGCCGTTCGCCGATGAACACGATTTGAAGATCCTGTTCCCCGCCGAGGCCGGCAAACGCCCGCAAGAGACACGGGACGTTTTTGTGCGGCTTTATTCCCCCCACATACAGAACAAACTTCTTTCCCAGCCGGTATTTCCGGGTGAATACGTCCGTTACCCCAAATCCGCCCCCGGGCATGAACCGCCCGGATACTCCAGGGTGAATGACGTGGATCTTCCCCTGCGGACAGGTGACGTGCCGGAGGAGTTCCCTTCCGGAAAACTCGGAGTCCACGATCACTGCGTCGGCCGCTCTGCACGCGTGCGTGATCATGAACCTTGCGTACGCCCGCTGGATCGGCGAGAAGTATTCCGGAAAGCGGAGATGGATGACGTCGTGGATCGTGACGACGCTCGGCATGGAGAGGCCGTAGGGGAGCGTGTAGTGCGGCGCGTGGTAGAGCGAAACCCGGGCCCTGTGTGCCTGGAGTGAGAGGGAGACGAGCTCTCCAGCGGAGTATTTCGCGGAACGGCTGACAACCGTTTCCCCGCGGTGCGTACGGCGGATCTCTCCGGCGTCTTCCGGAGCCGCAAAGTATGTGAACCTGTCCTGCCCCAGCGTGTCAAAGTAGGAGGCGAGATTCCTGATGTACGTGCCGATCCCGAAGTCGAAATACTTCCGCGCGTCAATGCCGACGTTCATGGGCCGGCCTCAGTAGGATGGAAAGGACGTGGGACGCCACCTCCCTGCGCTCCCGGTCTCCCGGGAGGAGTTGGGGGAAGAATCTGATGAACAGATAGATTCTGAGGAGTACATTGTCGAGCGTGGAGGAATGCCTGGAATAACAGAGAACCTGGGAATTGCGGAATTCCTTCTCCACGAGAAGCGACTTCCCGCCGGACTGGCTCCCCCCTCCGAGATGTTCAACGCTGATCCCGGAAATAAAGTGAATCTCGTGTCCCGCACGACGGATCCGCGCGCAGAGGTCGACGTCTTCGAAGTACATGAAATACCGTTCGTCGAATCCTCCCATTTCCTCAAAGACGCTGCGCCTCACAACGAGGGCCGCGCCCGAGACCCAGTCCCTCAGGACGGGATCCGGCGACCTGTACAGATAGTCCCGCCGCCTCGTGTTCCAGATGGACCACACCGTGGGAATCTTCCCCGTCGAATTCTGCTCCGTGCCGTCGGAATTGAGCAGCCTGAGACCTGCCGCCCCGCAGCGGGGGTTCAGTGCAAAATACGACTCAATTCCCGGGAGGATCTCGCCGTGAACGAGGGTGTCGCTGTTGAGGAACAGAATGAGATCCCCTCTCGTCGCGCGCGCGCCGATATTGTTTGCCGACCCGAATCCCAGGTTCCTCCGGTTCTCGATGGTCCGATACCCGTTCCTTTCTGCCGCGGCCTGGTCCCCCCCACTCTCCGCGGACCCGTTGTCGACGACGACGACGTCGACCTCACCCGCCGAATGCACCCTGAGGGAATCGACCGCGCGCCGTGTCATTGCCGGATGTCCGTACTGGACGATGATAACGGATGTCATCGCGTCCCCTGCGGGATGTCTTCAAGCGTCCTTATCCCCGAAAGCCGGAAATATGTGCGGGCAATTCTGTTGATCCACCTCCCCGGGATACCCTCTCCGTTTGTCAGGTCGGACGTCATCCACGATGTCACGTCGCTCTCCGGTACGCGGATTGTGTCCCTGATCGCGCGCCGCTTGCGCGCAATCAGGCGCGGATGGAAGACGAGCCATCCATAGGCGCGGAGGAGCCCCGTGATCGAATACCTGTGCGACAGGAGCGAGGCCGCAGTCTTCGCGATCGCGTTCAGCAGGTACAACGGAACAAGCTTGATTGACGTCCTCACGCTGAAAAAAAGGATCATCGTGAGTAGGCGATTCCGCTCCTGGTACATCGTCATGCGCGACGGCCTCTGCGTCCGTGTGGTCTCCCTTCCGAGGTGACGCACGCGGGACGCAGGGGACTGCACGACGCCCCATCCCATAAACCTGGCTCGCATGCTCAGGTACACGTCCTCAATGTAAAGAAAATACTCTTCATCGAACGGCATGCCGAGGATCGCTCTCTTGTAAATCAACGACGCGCCCCCCGCGAAGAACGTATTTTCCGGACGCTCGAACTTCCTCATGATATTGTGACCCAGGAAATTGAGGGATCCGTTCTTTTCATGATATCGGTCCGGGATTCCGTCTGTCACGATAAAGGAGCCTGCGACCGCCACCGAATCGGGTGTGACAGCGTCGACGAGCCCCGTTAACCATCCGTCCGCCACGATCGTGTCGTTGTTTAGAAGGACGATCAGCTCGCCCCGTGCGTGCCGGTACCCCTCGTTGTTCCCCCCGGCAAACCCCTTGTTTAACTGGGCTTTGACCAGCGTGACGCCCGGAAATGCCGATTGGACATACGCGCAGCTTCCGTCCGTCGATCCGTTATCCACGACGATGACCTCAAACAGGCCGTACGACTGGTTGCACACGGCGGTGAGACAGTCGCGAAGAAGGTGCTTCCCGTTGTAGTTTACAATGATTACCGAACAGAAAGGGAGCGTCTGGTTCATCACTATGGAGAGATAGCCGATGGAGGAGACTGCACTTCGCGGTTGTTCGTTGATTCAGGGGATGCGCGATCGGGATGCAACGCTTTGCATCAATTTTACATGCTCCGGTTTCGGCGTGGAGACAAGAGTGAACGTGCCTCCCCTGCGAAAGGCGGTTTCCAGCGCGGCCAGGGCTCTGCTTGCAGGACGCCCCGCAACCCTGCGGGCGAGACGACCTGAAACTGATCCGTTTGCCGGCGAGAGCGGGACAATGCTCCCGAGTATCCCCGCCCAGTTGTGCTCGGAAGATCGTTGGTATTCTGCCCTGACGTCGAACCCCTCTTTCTCAAGGAGATTCCGGAGAACACCCGGCGTGAAATGGTAAAGATGACGGGGCACTTCCAGGTGATACCAGCGGCCGCGAAACACGCGGGCCTGTATGCTGTTGAAGTTCGGCAGCGCGATGACGAGCAGTCCCGACGGCGTAAGGAGTCCTCTGATCTTCTTCAGCGTTTCGACGGGGCGGGGGAGGTGTTCCAGGACGTGCCAGAGGGTAACCACGTCGAATGATTCTTCAGCAAAAGGTGAAACAAGGAAATCCCCTTCCATGAGAGTGCGCGCCCCTTCCCTCCTCCCGAATTCGACTGCCTCATGGCTGACCTCGATCCCCTCTGCCGAGAAGCCTCCCCGCGACGCCTCCCTGACAAAAAAACCGGCGCCGCAACCAACATCAAGAAGCCTTCCGGATGACCGGAACCGGCGTACGATGGCGAGCTTCGCACGCTGTGCGGGGAGTATTCTCCGCCGGTAGTATCCGGGATCGAATCCGCCGATCGGGTAATACGGCGGTGGATAATAGCCTTCGAGGGAGTCTTCCGGCGGCTGAGGGAAGGTCTGCGCGACGCCGCACGAAGCGCAGCGGAAAATGGAGAACGTCTCGTCCGTCGTCCGGAAATTCACGTCCGTTGCTTGAAACATGAACTCCCCCGCGCTCCCTCCGCAGATGCCGCACTTAAATGGTACTGCTTGCTGATTCATTGGCCCGTCTTCGCGAATGGAAAAAATATAGTATACACGACATCAAAAAGCCAACGAACCCGCTCAGCGAAAACGCGAGGGCCGCTCCCGGGGCTCCCATGCGCGGGACGAAGAACACATTCCCCGCTATCAGAGCCGCGATTCCGGCACCCGAGATGATGGGAAAGCTCTCGGATCTGCCCCACGCAAAGAGCGTTGCGTTCAGGGGATAACCGGCGACGATGCAGACGAGGCCTGCGCACATGATCCGGATCATTGTCCCCGTGCCCGCGAATTTCGGACCGAAGACGATGTCCACCGCGGTATCGGCGGTGACTCCAAGGAGGAGGATGCCGAGCACGAAGAGCGCGACGATGAGAATGGAATGCCGCTGTTTCTTCCTGATCGCATCGGGCGTGAGCGCCGACGACAGCTCCGGGAGAAGGACGAGCAGGTACGAGTTGGTCACGATAACCACGACGGAAGCGATCTTCGAGGCTGCGCTGTACATGCCCAGCGCGTTGGCCCCGGCGAGCCCTCCCACGAAGAAGAGATCCAGTCGTCCTCCAACCAGGTTAAGCAGGTAGTACAGGGAGAGCCATTTGTTGAATGAGAGCATTCTGGCTCTTAGACCCGGTTCCGCCCTCCTGAACGAGAGCAGGCGCCGGGGTGCGCTCAGGTAGCTAATAAGGAGAAATCCCGCCGCGGTACCTATTTCAATCCAGAGGGCGTCCCGGACCCTGAGCGACGTGGCGACAAACCCGTACAGGTACACAACGAGAACCGCCACCTTTATAAGCGGCTGGGAGATCGTCACCGCGGCAAGCGTCCGGAAATGCCTGTGGGACTGAAACACCGGCGGAAACAATGCGGCGAGCATGCCGAAGGCGGCCGCGACGAGCGACATCAGAAAGTAGACGGTAATGCCGCTGTCGACGTGAGTGAACACAATTCCCACGATCGGTTTCAGGAATATCACTGCACCCGCAATGACAATTGCGGAAAGAGCGAGCTTCGCCTTCAGCGCGACCGTCAGAACCGACCGGAACCCCTCTTCGTCGCCGCGGGCGATCATCTCAGATCCGAAGCGAACGATCGATCCCCCGATTCCAAGATCGGCGCACGCAATCATTACGGCGACAATGGATATGATGAGCGTCAGCACGCCATATTCATTGACGCCGAGCGTGCGCGCGTACAGGCCCGAGGTGACAGCACCGAGGAGGGCGCCCATGGCGGAGGCTGCTCCCACCCAGAATGTGTTCTCCACAGTCTGGGAATGCCAGGCCTTTTCAATGATGGTCCTGATGCGGCCCCTTATCCCGGTCGTGTCATTCATGAATTGTTGGTAGGACAAATTGGATCGGTCGGAATACCGTCGGTGCATTCAACCGTGAACACACCGGAAATCGTTCCGGCGGGGAAGCGGGTATGATGTTCTAGTTTCTCCTGTCAGGTGAACCCAGAACCCCTGAGATGTGCTGTTCCAGTGTCGCGGCGCTGCGTTCCCAGGAAAACGTCTTCCCGACAAACCGCCGTCCCTCTTCGGAGAGCGTGCGCCAGCTCTCTCCGCGAAGAAGCGAGACAACGCGGCCGGCAAATGCCTTCGGGTCGTCTGCTACCCATAGCTCTTTCCCGGAGCAGCCCCGGATGCCGCTGTTGCCGGCCTTCGTCGTCACCACCGGCGTCCCGCACGCGAGAGCTTCCAGGATCTTCGTCTGGCACCCGATCTGAAGTCTCACGGGACACACGCTCACGACGGCCCGGCGAAGATGTTCGGGCACGCTTTTGACCCTCCCCGTAATGACAACATGGTCCCCGAATTGGGCCGCCTCCCTGCGGATACGGACGTCGGGATCTGCCCCGACGATCCACAATACCGCTCCGGAGAAATCCCGGAGGACGACCGGGAAGATGTTTCGCAGAAAATAAAGCGCCCCGTCGACATTGGGGAGGTGGAACATGTTTCCCGAGAAAACGATCATCCCATCGGTGCGCTCATCGTACCCGGGCATCAATTCCTCCGGGACCGTGTCAATGCCGTACGGGACAACGCCAAGGTTGTCATATCCCCCCTCCTTCCTCATGTCCTCCATGTCGGCGTCAGAAAGAAGAATCACCTTCCCCATGCCGGGAAGATAGCGCTTTTCGTAGCGCCGGGTTATTACCCTTATCATCGAAAACCGGATCTTCTGCCACGCGGGCCATATCGGCAATGCCATGAACCGGGAGAGCCTGATGGAAGGCGGATCCTCAATATTGACGACTGTTCTACGATGCCAGGAAGAAGGACAATGCTGTATTGCATTCATTTCAAACAGGAGGAGCGCGTCAAACTTCCCCCCGTCAAGAATTTCACGAACCCGCTTCCGCATCTCGTCCGATTTCACGTCGCTGAACGACGCCGGCATTCCCGCCAGAACATTGAGACGATTGCGCCATCTCCTGACGAAGGCAGGCCGGACCTTTCGCCGGACAAACTCCGCCCTCTCCACGAATTCCGGCGATCCGGCCTGATCGTCATCGGGGTGGAGGCAGACGAAGGTCAGGGCGTGATTTCTGGAGAGGTACCTCATACTGTTGTACGCAACGACCCCGCCGCCTGTCCGGGGAGGAAAGGGCGTGTGGCTCATGACGACGAGTAAATTCATACTTTCCACACGAATGATCCTCTGTCCCGCACAGGGAGGTGGGGCGTCTTCTCCACCCCCGTGGTCATTTCTTCTTTACGACAATTGCGGCAAAAGTATATCTGAATTTTCCCAGGTAGCTGAAATCCGGCTCGGGGCAATCCCACTGTGGCTCATCGACCGGCGTGCAGTCTTCCATCAGGGGGAGAAGACGGTCTTTCAGGTCATGCTGTGTGTAGAACCGCTCGTTGCCGGTCGGCCTGGGCTCGTGTGGTTTCCAGCCGTCCTTGTAGTCGCAGGTGAGAACAGCCACCCCCTCCGGCGCCAGCAGATCGGCGATACACCGCACAAACGATTCATCGTCCGGATCATGCTCAATCACCGAAGTCGAAAGAATCACATCGTAGGAATGCTTTCTCGTTGATGGTTTTGTGACAAATTCCTGCAGGTAATAATTCAGTGTCGGATCGATTTCCTGAATCGCGAACCCCAGTTTCATGAGCGACATGGACGCGGTATCCTCATGACTCCCCACGCAGAGCACGCGGGGATTGTCGAGCGATGAGATGAGCCGGTAGACGGTATCAAAGACGAACGCCTGCTGGACATTGGCACCGGCGACCTTCTTGCTCATGGTCCGTGGCACAAGCTCCTTGAGGGTGGCGATGGCGGGGCTGTAGAGGGCGCGGGCGCTGTTGTCAAGTATGCGGTTGAGGGATGTCCCCGGAGGGAGCGCGACCGGAATGTACGGCGGGTGTCCTCCCGGGGTAAGGTCGTCCTCCCGCACGTTCACCGAACTCCCCAGCCATGTGAACGCCCTGACCGGCCTTGACAACACTCTGTTGAATTCCGCCCGCACGACACCGGGGATGCTGCTTCCCGGGTGACGCGGCGTCGGCTTCCTGGTGAAGATGGAATCCAGTATCCGTTCGTATTCCCACAACAGGGTTGCGGCATCCCATTCGTCATGATGCTCTTGCAGTGGTGCGAAACCGTTGCCGATAATCGCCGGGAGGCTGTTCTGCGACACGCGGATGGACGGCCTGGTGTCGAACACGTGACGGAACATGACGGCGTCGGAGACTGCCACCGGTCTCCGGACCGCGATCGCATTGTCAAGAGCGCTCGACAATCCCCTGTTCCCCGTGTCCTCGTAGAAGAACACGTTGATCGTATTCTGCGCAAGGTAGTCGAGCATCGATCCGTGATCCATGAAATCGTGCGTTACGCGCAGTTGAATCCCGGGCTTCGTGACCAGTCCCCTGCATCGCGCCGCGATCGCCCGCGCATTCGCCCCGTCGTTGTCGCCGAAATCCGCCGGCGGAATGTTCAGCCTGATGACGGCTTCGTCGAATTGCTCCTGTACCAGCCGTACGATGTTTTCGAACCCCTTCTTCGGCGTGCCGAACCCGAAACTCCCGACCATCGGCTGCGCGGGCAACGGGAACCTGTTCTGATACGGGGGGATCAGCCTCCCCGTTTTGTAGACGAGAGGATTACGGAGAAGCAGAGTCGGGTCCGGAGCGATATAGTAGTCGAACAACGAATTGATGACCTTCGCCCCTCCCGGGATATATCTGTTTCTGTACCCTGTCGCCGTATCTGCGACTTGCTGTGTGACGTCATGAATAATACCGATCTGAGTGACCGGAATCGAGGCGATGGCGTTCCTGTATACCTTCGGAGCAACCATGGGTGCGATCCATGGGAAGACCGAGGGCATAAAGTTATAGATGATTGCGTCCGGGGAATGCCCGGCAACGGCGGATTCCAGTTCGCCGAGAGACGAGCACTCCGCACGAACGAAGAGATACCTGCCGGAATTCTGCAGCACGTCGGTGACGCGTGCGCCGAATTCATAAACACCGCACCGGGCTTTCCTGTGCGACACAAAGAGGATCTTCTTCTGCATGAACTGATTCCTGCCCTGCGGATGTGCGTTATGTGCCCGAAATCCCATGGAGATGCATAAAGAGCCACGTCCGCGATACGGGAGTGGCGATACCCACGGCGCCGAGGGTGAACACGGACACGATCCCGATGTGCACCAGCGTCATCGTCTGACTTGCCGCACCGCCGGCAATGTACCGCCCGGCACATGCGACCGCGAATGCTGCAATGAGCGGGACGCTGACGTCCTGCAGGTACCAGCGCCATTTTTCGTTCTGCAGGAGCCGCCGGTGCATTATGGGAATTTCAAGCAGGAACATCCCGATATTGAGGACAAGCCAGGCCACCGCCGCGCCGGTCGCGCCGTAGTGTGTCGTCATATAGATGATGAGCGGTACCACGACAATCACCGCGATAAGCGTCTTGAAGAACGAGAGCCGCGTCCAGCCGAACGCCAGTTGCAGGGCATAGGGAGGATTCATCAGACCGTTGATCGCGGTCCCGGCGATCAGTATGCTGACCAGAAGATGGGTTCTCTCCGCGGTTACCTGGTTCTGCGTCCAGAACAAAATAAGGTCGTACGAATACAGAGCGACGATCACCGCGACGGGAAGTATGAGGACGGCCATGAACTGAGAACACTTGTGATAGAGCCGGGCCAGCCCCTCCTGGTCGTTGACGGATGCAAGCTGTATGAACCTCGGGTAAATGCTGAAAAACACGGGCGTAAAGAGGCGCGCGAGGCTCCCGGCCACCACGCTCGCCAGCATATAGTACCCGAACATCTCCAGCGACAGCGCCTTGCTGAGGATGACCTTGTCGAGCTGTGTGAGAATCGTCGAGAATATGGAAATCCCGCTCATGCCGGCGGCAAACCTCCAGGAGTCCTTGAGGAGCTGCTTCTGAAATGCCGATCGTTCCCCGCTCCGGGGGAGGGAGCGCCACAACGACAATGCCAACGTCAGGGCATGGAGGACGCTTACGGCTATTTGCCAGAGGAAAAACGCCTGGATCGTCGGAGACACGAGCCAGAGGATCAGGACGGCGCCGCCCCCCCGCAGCGTGCTCATGCAGACGTTGATGACGTTCAACAGCACCTGCTTCTGCAGTCCCAGCAGCCCTCCGGAGTAGAATCCGATCGGCATCTGGAACACCATCAGAAACCCCATGATGAACAGCGCCTGCTCGACGGTGCCCGGAGACAGTTCCCCTGCTTTGACCCACTGGTGCGCGATAAACGGCGATGTCGACGCGACCGCGATGCCCACCATGACGGCGACGCTCCAGTAGATTGTTTCGAGGGTGCGGACGAGATTGCGCATTTCCTGTTCTCTGGACGGCAACGCCGACAATCGCGCCATCCCGCGCGTCAATGTGCTCCCCAAGCCGAGGTCCAGCAATCCGAGCGTAATCTGAAGCGTGGTAAATATCCCGATCAGGCCGTAGGACTCGATCCCCATGAATTTTATGTAGAGCGGGACGAAAATCAATCCCATGAGAGCCTGCCACAGCGTGCCCCCGAAATTGGCGGCGATGTTCTGTTTGAGCGACCTCAGAGAACTCTGCGCGATCGTCGGCGTTCCGTCTGTCATTCGCGTTTCTGTGCCGAAAACGGACAGGTCAAGAATTCACGCGGAGGAATGCGCCAAGAGCCCGGACGATACGTCCGCTGGCTTTTCCGTCCCCGTACGGATTATGAGCTCTGCTCATTCTGAGATATGCCTTCCGGTCGGTCAACAGCCGCTCGATTTCGTTCACGATCCGGCGCACCGAAGTACCGACCAGCCGGACGGTCCCCGCCTTCACCGCCTCGGGGCGTTCCGTGTGGTCGCGCATCACCAGCACGGGTTTGCCCAGCGACGGGGCTTCCTCCTGCACGCCGCCGGAATCCGTGAGAATCACCGAGCTTGCATCCATGAGAAAGACGAAGGGAAGGTACGGCTGGGGGTCGAGAAGATGGACGTTGGGGAGGCGACCCAGCATCGAGCGGACGGGCTTCTGCACGTTGGGATTCAGGTGCACGGGGTACACGATCTCCACTTCCGGGTGCTGTTCCGCCACGCTGCGGATGGCACGGCAGATGTTCAGGAAGCCCTCACCGAAATTTTCCCTCCGGTGCCCCGTCACGAGGATCAAGCGTGCGGAAAAATCGATCCCGGGGAACATGCGCGTGAACTTCCCGCGCGAGGAAGAGACAGTGGAACGCACGTGGAATAGCGCGTCAATGACCGTGTTCCCGGTGACAATGATACTGTCGGCGCGGATCCCTTCGCGGAGCAGATTCTTCCGCGATTGCTCCGTCGGGGCGAAATGCAGGTCTGCAAGGTGGCTGGCGAGGACGCGGTTGATTTCCTCAGGAAAAGGGCTCGTTTTGTTCCACGTCCGGAGGCCCGCCTCGACGTGGCCCACCGGAACGCCTGCGTAGAAGGCAGCCAGCGCGGCCGCCATCACCGTCGTGGTGTCCCCCTGGACGAGCATGATATCCGGTTTCTCCCTCTGGAGTACGCCTTTCATTCCCAGGAGCACGCGCGATGTGACGTCTTCGAGGGATTGACCCTTCTGCATGATGTTCAGGTCGTGGTGCGTCCGGATGCTGAAGAGCGAGAGTACCTGGTCGAGCATTTCCCTGTGCTGGGCCGTCACGCAAATACGCGCAGCGTACCGTTCAGGGGACGCTTGAAGCCGGTGAATGACGGGCGCCAGTTTGATCGCCTCCGGGCGGGTACCAAAAACAACGAGGATCCTTTTTCGGCGGGTCACTGATTGGCCTGCGGGATAACGGCGGGGGGAGCGTTCATGTCGCGTTTCCTGACCCTTACCTGGCGGATGCGCCGCTGGCTCTTCTTCATGACCGTGAATGAGAGGTTGTCATGATGGATTTCTTCTCCCACCTCGGGGATTCTCCCTGAAAGTTTCTGCAGAAGCCCGCCGACGGTTTCATAATCCTCGGCCGGCGGTATCTCTGCGGCAAACCGTTCGTTGAACTCCTTGACGGGCATGCGCGCATTCACGAGGTACGTTCCGTCCGCAGACTGTTCGACGTCCTTCAGGTCCTCGTCATATTCGTCGTGGATCTCCCCCACGATCTCTTCCAGAATATCCTCCATGGTGATGATCCCGGAGGTGCCCCCGAATTCGTCGATCACGATGGCAATGTGGATCTTCCGCTGCTGAAGTTCGCGCATCAGCTGGCTGATCTTCTTTGTTTCAGGGACGAAGTACGCGGGCCGGATGACGTCCTGCAGGATGATCAGGTCCCGGTATTCCATCAGGCTGAGAAGGTCCTTAGTGTAGACGACTCCGATGACGTTGTCGATCGTTCCCCGGTACACCGGCATCCTGGAATACCCTTCCTCGAGGACCGTCTTGATGATCCGTTCGCGGGACATGTCCACCCTGAGCGCGACGACGTCGGGCCTGGGAATCATGACCTCCTTCGCGGTCGTGTCCGTGAACTCGAAGATGCTGCCGATCAGCTCCTGTTCCGTTTTGTCGATGACGCCCCTGCGCGTCCCCTCCTCGAGGATGAGCTTGAACTCTTCCTCGGAGATGCCTGACTCCGCGCCCGCCTGATGCTGCCTGAGCGGGAGAAGCAGCAAGTTGCTCGCCATGGTAAGGGCCATCGCGGGATAGCGGAAGGCCTTCTCGAACACCCGGATGGCGGGAGCCACGCGGAGGGCCACGCCATCGGCGGATCGGAGGGCGAGGGATTTTGGAATGAGCTCCCCGAACACCACAACAAGGAATCCTATCGATACGACGATGATGCTCAGCGAGAGCCATCCGCTGGAATCGCGGACCCAGGAAAGGCTGAATTCGGAGAGGGAGGGTACGAGGTGTTCTGATCCGAGAATCGCGCCCAGGCCGGACGCCAGGATCAGGGAGAACACGATCCCGATGTGCACTGTCGCGAGAAATCGCTCGGGCGACTCCTGAAACCCGAGGACGAGGAGCGCCCTCCGCTCCCCCTCATCGGCAAGCGCCCGCATGCGGCTCTTCCTGCTGGAGAGAACTGCGACTTCGCTTGCCGAAAAAAATCCGACGATAGCGATCAGGAGGAGAACGCCCAGAATCTCGATCCAGAGGGTATCCATCAGGCCCGCATTGGGGTAGTGTTATCTCGCCCGACGGAGGAACTCGAGGCGTGTCTTTAGCCGGTCGGTGGACATCAGGAGCTTCTCCTTGCCGAAGATTGCATCTTCGGTGTTCCGGAAGACAAGCTCATAGTCATCGCTCATGATAATCGCCTCCTCGGGACATGCCTCCTCGCAGAACCCGCAGAAGATGCACCGGAGCATGTTGATTTCGAACTTCACCGGGAAGCGCTCCTTCGGAAGCTCGGTCTCCGAAGCCTGGACTTCGATGGCGAGGGCCGGACAGACGCGCGCGCAGAGGCCGCACGCCACGCACCGTTCGACGCCGTCTTCTTCCACGAGGACGGGACGGCCCCGGAACGAGGCCGGGGGATTCCATCGCTCTTCTGGATACTGCCGGGTGAATTTCGGACGGAAGACCTGTTTCAGTGTAAGGAAGAGGCCCTTTGCGATCTCCAGGATATAGATCTTCTGAAGAAAGGTCAGATCCTTGCTCCGTATCTGCTTTACCTCAGCGGGTTTCGAGTTCAGCATTCGGCACCGTTCTCCTTCATATCAGCACTACCCCCCTCAGCGGAGGAAGAGCAGCCACGTTCCCGTAACGGCAATATTCAGAAGGGAAAGCGGCAGCATGACCTTCCAGCCCAGGTTCATCAGTTGATCGTACCTGAACCGCGGTATTGTCCAGCGAATCCACATATAGAACACAAGCGTGCACGCCACTTTGAAAACGAACGCGGCGACCTGGATCAGGCTTACCGCCAGCGACGGGAGCCCGGTCTGGGTCAGGAACGGTACCTGCCACCCGCCCAGAAAAAGCGTCACAATGAGCGCGCTCGAAGTGATCATGTTGGCATACTCGGCCAGAAAGAACGTGCCGAATTTCATTCCGCTGTATTCCGTGTGATAGCCCCCCACCAGCTCCGGCTCTGCCTCGGGAAGGTCGAACGGGAGGCGATTGGTTTCGGCGAATGAGGCGACGACAAACGTGATGAAGCCGATCGGCATGCGCCAGAAATTCCAGTACAGACCGTTCTGCAGTTCCACGATCCTGTCGAGACGGAGGGTTCCCGCCACCATGATCACGGCGACGACCGAGAGCCCCATTGAAAGTTCATAGCTTATCATCTGCGCCGACGACCGGAGTCCGCCGAGGAGAGAGTATTTGTTGTTCGAGGCCCACCCGCTGAGGGTAACGCCGTACACGCCCATGGAGGTCATTGCGAGAATGTAGAGAACGCCGATGTTGACGTCCGCGATCATAAGCTTCACGTCCGTTCCGAAGAGCGTGATGCGGTCTCCAAACGGGATTACGGCAAACGTCGTCATCGCAACGGTGATCGAGACGATCGGCGCCAGGGCATGGATAGCCCTGTTCGCGTGGAACGGCACAATGTCCTCTTTTATGAAGAGCTTCAGGACGTCTGCGGGCGCCTGCAGCAGGCCCCACGGTCCCACCCTGTTGGGCCCGATTCTGTTCTGAATGAATGCGCTGATCCGCCTCTCCGCATAGACCAGATTGGCAACCGTGGTAAGTATGATGAGTACTACCAGGACGATCTTGACTGTCGAGATGACGAGGAATTCCATGAGACTCTTACATGATTGTACGTTTCCGCCTCGATTCAGCGGTACCCTGGCAGGTGCGGGATCCAGGCGAAACCGACGGCCCCCGAACGGGGAGGGCTGGGTCGATTCCGCCCGCGCAGGGCGGGTGTGCTATGCGGGCTGGCGAACCCGCATTTCCTTTCCGGCTTTCACCGGCATTCCCTTGTTGCCGATCTTTCGATAGGACATCCCGTTGAACGCTTCGACATGAGATACGATGTCCGAGAACACGTCCTCGGCGGTCTGATACTTGAACCGGGCCCCCATGAGGAGCGCTATCCCCGCGATGATCCGCCACGTCGGGCGTGCGTCCCGCTTTGCCCCCTTCGCCCAACGGTCAAACTGCGATCCGAACTTGTCGAGACGACTCATGGAGAATCCGTCAAGCGCCCGATCCTGCTCGAGCGTTGCCACGGAGGGGCGGATCCGCTGCACGCGCCCCTGGAGATTCGTGAATGTCCCGTTCTTCTCCGCGTACGTGGAGGTGGGAAGGACGATGTCGGCCAGGCGCGTGGTCTCGTTCTCCACGGACGCGAGGACCACGAGAAATTCGAGACGCGAGAGTATCTGCGCCAATTCGGTGTCGGCCGCAACATTGTCATCGACGAGGAGAAGGGACTTGATGGATCCCTCGCGTATCCCCCGGACGATGGCGTCGACGTTGGACCCATGGTCCCCGGGCTGCAGTCCGACCTCGACCGCACCGCGGGTATTGGGCGTTCTGTCCGAGGAGATCAGCAGCTTGTCTTCCTGGCCAGGGGCCGTATGTCGTTTGAAATCCAGGTTCCGTGTCTGGAGCACTTCGCGCGCAAACCGTTGAAGCGCATAATTGTCCTCGTTGGTATCAAACGCAGATCCGAGCACGGCGATCTCTCCCTTGCGGAACGACTTCAGCTCGGAGGAAACGCGGACGACGGCTTCATCCCATCCCACCTCCACAATGCCGGTCTCTTTCCGCATGAGCGGGCCGCGGATCCGGGCGTCGGAATTCACCTGCCGCAGCGTCTCCAGCCTTCCCCAGTCACACATCCAGGACTGGTTCACTTCGGGATTATACCTCGGTGTCTGCCTGAGGATCTCGTTGTTCCTCACCCAGGTATTCATGTTGCATCCCCGAGCGCATCCGGGACAGATCGTCTCCGTCGCCGACATCTCCCACACGCGGGCCTTGAACCGGAAGTCCCTGCTCGTCAGTGCGCCCACGGGGCATATGTCGATAACGTTCATGGAATATGGGTTATCGAGTTTCTCCCCTGGAAACGTCGTCAGCTCCACGTGATCGCCCCGTTGTGTGAATGTCAACTGAGGCTTGCCGGCGATCTCGTCGCAGAACCGGACGCACCGTGAGCACATAATGCACCGCTCCGTATCGAGCATCACATGCGGTCCGAGCTCAACGCGCTTGGGCTTGTGGACCTTCTCTTCCTCGAACCGGCTGTATCCGATGCTGTGCGCGTAGGCATAATCCTGGAGCTTGCATTCTCCCGCTTCGTCGCAGATGGGGCAATCCAGCGGATGATTAATGAGGAGGAATTCCATGACCGCCTGGCGGGCCTGGACCACCCGTGGATTCTTCGTGTGAACGACCATCCCGTTTGCCACCTGTGTCGAACAGGCGATGACGAGCTTGGGCATCTTCTCCACCTCGACGAGGCACATCCGGCAGTTGCCCGCGACGGAGAGCTGGGGATGCCAGCAGAAATGGGGAACGTCGATCCCGTTGTTCCGCGCTGCCTGAATGATCGTCAGGTTGTTCTCGACCTCAAACACGTTGCCGTCTATGGTGATCGTCGCCATGCCTGTCCCCTGTTCACGCCTCCGTCAGTTCCCGGATGTAACGTTGATGGAATTTCTTCAGTTTGACAACAAGCTGCTCAATTTCGTCTTTCGGCGGAAGAAACGTCGTTCTGAAATGGAATGTCCCCGACGCCTGGCCAAACCCGCTTCCCGGCACAACGCATATCCCGGTTTCCTCAAGAAGGGCGAGGCAGTACTCGGCATCCCGGTCTTCCTCGTGCGCAGCGCGCTCCTCCCCCGTCATGGACGTGGCATTGTCCCTGTCCGGGAGCTCAAACCGGACGAAGGCATACATCGCGCCCCGCGGGATCGCGACGGACATCCCTTCAATGGCGTTGATGCCGTTCCCCAGGATTTCTGCCTTGGCTTTGAGATCCGCCAGGATTCCGTCCCTCTCGCGCTGGTACAGGAGGTAGCTTTCGTCCCCCGGAGAAGGAGGAGCGACCATCATGTACGTGGCGATCTGGCCGACGATGTTGGCGCACAGGCTTATGGATTGCAACTTGACGAATTCCGCCAGGACGTCGTCGGGGAGATTCCGGAGCTCAAGGTATCCCCCCCGGTGACCGCATTCCCCGAGAAAACCCTTCGACACCGAGTGAAGGCTGAAGAGCGATACGTCGCGCTCTTTCATCGTCCACATCGCCCTGGCGAACGATTGGAACGAGAGGGCCGGATCGTACACGTTTTCCTGATATACTTCGTCGGCAATTATTGCAAGCCCGTGTTTCCGCGCAAAGCCGACCACCATGCGTATGTTCTCCGCCGAAAGAACCGCACCGGTGGGATTCCCGGGATTGATGACGACGATCCCGACCGGAGTAATCCCCTCGGCCCTTGCCTGCGCGAGGCTGCCGCTCAGGGTCTCTTCATTCAGCTGCCAGCCCGACTTCTCGTCAAGATAGTAGCCGATCTGTTTTCCTCCGTACAGCGAGAGGGACGCGCTGTACAGCGGATACTGAGGAATCGGGATCATGAACCCGTCCGACGGAGACCGCAGGAGAGCAGTCAGAACGGCCTGTGCTCCTTTGCTTGCGCCGTCCGTCAGAATCACGTGATCCCGGTCGGCCGGGATGCCGTCCCGCCGCGTGATGAAATCGGCTACGGCCTGGCGGATGAACGGAATCCCCGGGCTCTGGCTGTATGCCCCTGTTCCGTGCGGGTGGCGCTCCAGAATCGCGCCGGCCCTCATGACGATGTCCCTGGGGTACAGCTTCAATGTCTCTGTGTGCTTCAGTAGTTCTGGATACTCCACGAGGCTCAGGAGCTGTCGCAGGAACGTCAGCGGCTTCTGCTTCAGTGCCTGTGGATTTCCGATATTACAATATGTGATTTTGCGGCCCTGTTCCTCGAGCTGCTGGGCCCTGAGGACAATCGGTCCCCGTACCGCGTATTCGGCTGTCAGCAACCGGGGGTTCAAGGCTTCTCTCGACAACATGGCAGAACTGGCTCCGCGGTTGTTCCGTGAATTACGACGGGCGGATGATGACGGTCGAAAACCGGCTCAGATCGAAGAGGTCGTGCGCCACCTTTTGCATTTCTTCGGACGTTACGGCGTCGACCTTTTTGAGAACGCTGTCGAGACTGATTGACCGCTGGTAGTACAGTTCCGAGCTCCCGAGCCTCATCATCCGGCTCGACATGTTTTCCAGGCCGAGCATCATCGTTCCCTTGATCTGCGACTGCGTCCTCCTGAGTTCGGCCCGCGAGACGGGAGTCTTCGTGAGTCGGCCAAGCTCCTTGTGGACGAGAGAGATCGCATTGGCGATATTCTTCCTGTCCGTCCCGATGTATGTCCCGAACAGGCCGGTATCCGAAAGGAGGTTCACGAATGAATATACCGAGTACGCATATCCGTGTTTTTCCCTGATGGTCTGATACAGGCGCGAGCTCATTCCTTCTCCGAGAAGAGCGTTGAGCACCATAAGCGGATAACGGTCCCTGTGATGGATGCTGTACGCCACTGTCCCCATGCAGATATGAGCCTGGTTGATCGGCCTGGGGTACTCCTTTTTGAGGGGTCGCACCACGCGCGTAGGCCCTGGGGGGCGGTTGCGCTCAGCACGCCGACGGCCGGTCTGTTTAAAGTTCTTCGCGGCGAGTTTGACAAGCCGGTCATGATCGACATTGCCGGCCGCTGCGACGACGATTCGTGACGGCTGGTAGTGCGCCCTGAGATGCGAGAACAGGTCTTCCCTCCTGAATCCCCTCAGGTTTTTTTCCGTGCCAATGATCGGGAATCCGAGTGCGTGCTCGGGGAATAACGCCTTTTCAAAATAATCATGAATGATGTCCTCGGGATCATCTTCTGCATTCTTGAGCTCCTCGATGACCACGAGCTTTTCTTTTTCCAGTTCCTGTTCCTTGAACGTGGCGTGCATCACGATATCTGAAAGGACGTCCAGCGCCTCCGGCACGTTGGAATCCAGAACTCTTGCATAGAAACACGTTTGTTCTTTCGTCGTAAAGGCGTTCAGATAGCCGCCCAGCGATTCAAGGCTCTGCGCTATGTCCCTCACGCTTCTCTTCTTGGTCCCCTTGAATACCATGTGTTCGATGAAATGGCTGATCCCGTTCTGGCTAATCGTCTCATCACGGGAACCAACATCAGCCCAGACGCCGATGGAAACCGAGCGTACATGAGTGATTGACTCCGACACGACGCGAATGCCGTTGTCAAGCACAGTTTTGCGGTAAAGGGGGGTAACGGACTGCGAAGGCTTGGACATGCAGGAAATATATCCAATTAGGGCTGGATAGTCAAGGAATCGAGAACTGTCCACCCTAAAGGACACCCGGAGTCACGGATTGCATCGACGCGATTTTTTGGCTACAATGAATGGGTCTCCAACCATGTCAGCCCCCGCACTCCTCGATGATTGTCTGTCTTCTTCTCGTTTTCAGCGCCATTTATCTGGTCATGATCCTGTCGTTTGCGGGAGCCTCCGCTTCAACGAAAATAATCAGGGACAAGGGCTTTCGGCCCCGTGTGGCGATTGTCATTGCCGCAAGGAATGAAGAGAAGCATATCGGGGCTTGCCTCAATTCGATTGTCGCCCTGCGATACCCTGCGGAATTACTGGATATCGTTGTAGTGGACGATCGGTCCACTGACCGGACTGCGGAGGTCATAGCCCGATTCACAGAAAATTATCGCCACCTGCGCGCATTGCGGATCGGATCGGCGACAGACCTTCCTCCCGGCAAGACGAACGCCGTCATGTGCGGGGTCGAACTCTCAAGGGGTGAAATAATCATGTTTACGGACGCGGATTGCACGGTCCCCCCTGACTGGGTCGAAAACATCGTCTCCCATTACTCAGACCCGTCAGTCGGTGTGGTCGCAGGGTTTACATCGCTCGCCGGGGATTCACGATTTGAGCAAACGCAAGCGCTTGACTGGTTTGTCCTGACCTCCGTCGCGGGGGCGACGGCCCGGCTTGGATTTCCCGTTACCGCAATCGGCACAAACCTATCGGTGCGCAGGCAGGCCTATGATTCGGTCGGAGGATATAGAAAAATCCCCTTCAGCGTCACCGAGGACTATGCCCTCTTTCATGCAGTCACTTCCTCGGAAAATTGGTTGGCCCGATTTTCGATGGATCCCAACACGCTCGTCCGGAGCGCAGCATGCGGTACGCTGAGACAGCTCTTCAGTCAGAAGAAGCGCTGGTTTACCGGCGGGAGAAGGATGGACGCCAAGAGTCTCTTCATATTCTCCTTCCCTTACATGTTCAACGTTCTCATCCTTGTGGGGGCATTTGTTTCCCCTTTGTGGGCACTCGGCATTGCCCTGGCGGTGAAGCTCATTGCGGACTTTCTCCTCTGTCTCCCATCTCTTATCAGATTTCGGCGCCTGTCCCTCGTTTCTGTATATCCCCTGTTCGAAGTCTACTATTATACGTACGTCCTTCTTTTTCCCCCGCTTGTGCTGTTTGGCGGTGAAATAACATGGAAAGAAACAAAGTTTCGGGGGTAGCGTTCGCCCGCTGACTCCCCTGAAATGCAGAAGCCCCCGGGGTCACCGGAGGCTTCTGCTTACATGAGAATCAGATTGGACGCTTAGGCCCGCGCGCGTGCGCTTGCGATGCCGAGCCTTTTGAGCTTGTAACGGAACGTCTGCTCTGTCATCCCGAGGAACGCCGCAGCCTTTGATTGGTTGAAGCCGAACTTCTCGAGTGACCGCTCGATGATCCCCTTTTCAATGACATCCAGTGATTTGTCGAGGACAAACTCCTGGCCTGCCATGATATTGTTGATCATCTTCACGACTTCCGTCTTCTCGTCCACCAGCTCCGGCGGCAGCATGAAACGGCCGTCGTTGGAGAAGAGGACGCACTTGTCGACGACGGCTTTCAGTTCGCGGATGTTTTCGCGCCAGGGCTGACGGACAAGGACATCGATCGCGTTGATGTCGATGACGAGGTCCGCAAGGCCGAGTTCTTTGCAGATGTCACCCGCAAAGTGCTTGACGAGCAACGGTATGTCCTCGGGCCGTGTGCGAAGCGGAGCCACATCGACCTTCTCAAACTCAAGGATCTTCCCATACAAATCTTCGAGAAGCTTCCGCTTCTCAACGAGCTCGGCCGGGTCTGCCTTCATCGTTACGATCAACCGGATGTCGACAGGTTCGCCAGTCTCGCCGCCTATGCGCCTGGTCTTCCGCTCGTTCATGAAGTTCAGGATCTTCATCTGGTTGCGGAAGCTCGCTTCCTCTATCTCTTCGATGAGAACAGTCCCGCCGTTCGCCAGCTCGAAAAGGCCGCGCTTTGACGTATAGGGAAGACCCTCAACTCCCCGATCGAAGCCGAATAACACCGCTTCGAGTTCTTTGTCGTCAAGGACGGAGAGATTGATGGACATGAACGGCTGTTCATTGTTCCCCGTCTTGCTCTGGAAGTAGATGTTTTTGGCAATTGCGCCTTTCCCAACGCCCGCTTCCCCGATAACAACGACGTCCTTGCGAGTCTTTGCGAGACGGCCGATCTGTTTGATCAGCTGCTCGACTGACTTGCTCTTCCCAACGATCGGATAGTCGTTGGAGGAAGCCGTCTTTTTGTCTTCGGATTGCTGTGCCTTATGTTCCATCAGTGCCTCGATATAGTGACATTCATTATGCCGCGGTAGCGGCGTTTCTCAACTCTGAATTACTTCCTGTTCGGAGCAACAAACATCCTTCCAAGAATCATCTTGCGATTGAAGAACTTCTCGACCACAAGGTTGTCGAGCGAGTCTCTCCAACGCGTGACCGCAGACGGGCTGACCGCAAGCTCCTGCTCGTAGAATTCGCCTTTCACAGAGGTGATAAATCTCAGGCGCATTGAGAAGGCTCCGGCAAGCAATGCAAGAACGACATTGGAGACGTTCAGACCCACGCTCCAGATAGAGCTTGCCGCAGACCACTCAACCTCCTTCATCGCCGTCCAGAGATGAAGTGCCTCGAGACTGCAGGACACAAGGAACAAGAACATTATTTTCTCGATGTATGCCCCTTGAGGTGGATCCTTCATGTAAAGATATCCGAAGAAGAGGAGGACGAATCCAATGCACACAACGGACATTTTCAATGCATCGGTATATAGCGGTTTGAAAACAAGAACCAGCCAATTATCAGCAGGTAGATAGCTATATAGCGCGTTCGCTCTCTCCAGTTTCTCTTCGGGGTACAAGACTCCAGTCTTGATTCCATTTTTCCACGAATACATTTCAGTGATTTCAGCCAGCGTCGCTGGAGTTGGTGCGACACCCACCTCGTTTACCCATTCCTCATAGCTAGCATCAAGCGTCTTGAAATCAAGAACATCTGCTGTGTGGTGGAGATATTTTGGGTCATTAAAGTAAGGAGCGTAGTAGAATCCGAAAAACAGGATTGCTATGCCTAAACTGATGACATACTTCTGATATGTTTCAAAATCCCGGAACAGCACGTCAATCGTCAAATAAATAATTGCGAATGACAAGACCAAAAAGTATGCGCCATAAAACAAGTACTGGCTCAAGAATAGTCTGAGGTATGGTTGATCAGCGAAGAACTCTCTGCCCGTACCTACGAATAATGAGAAGTAATCGAGGAATACGACTGAGAATAGGATCGCAAAGTTGACAAAGATGAACTTGTTCTTGCGAATTGGTTCGTGGCGCACGATGTAAAGACAGATGATGAAAAGTAGGGCCTGGATTGAAACGCTAAAAAACGACGCCAACGACCAACCTTGGTTCTTTAGGCACAATAAAGACCCAATGAAGACAGCTAAAACGGCCGCCCACCAGCAAAGGATTTTTTTCGACAGTTTCATGTTCGATTTGACCCTATTGATTCCTTAGCACGGTTCGAATATATGCACCAAGGGATCTGAAGTCAATATCAAACGCAGAATCTTTTGAAAAACCGCTGTTTTCGTGCCGCATGTCACAATTTCAAAGGGTGTAGTACTTTGAAGAATCTTCATTTTTCACTTGACATTGTTTGATGGGTTAGATATATTTTTAGCGAAAACAGTAGTGAATCGGCGGAATCCGATCTTTCAAATCCAAGTCACCTCTGAGGTACACGATAGAGGTCGAATAGAACCTGCAGCAACCAGCGGTCGACAGCGGAGGACCGAGAAACAGACGATTTTGGCAGTCCCTCTGATTTTTGAGCTAAGAAGCACATCGATTTTGGGCAAAGCCTGCGAATAGGGCCTGCCCAGACAATCCGAACTGGAAAATTGAACCCCACTTATTCAGGAGAAAAGACAATGTCACGCACAGCGAAGCGAACCGGCTCACTTGTGATAACCATCATTGCCATCGCCGTTACGAATATTGCGATATCATATTCGAGCGGTATGCCCATTATGCCAGACTCCCCCAAACCGAAGAGTGGGATGCCGATTATGCCGGACTCCCCCAAACCGAAGAGCGGCATGCCGATTATGCCAGATTCTCCGAAACCGAAGAGCGGAATGCCTATCATGCCGGATTCACCGAAGCCGTAATTTTGTCGTTCTTCACGAAATCTTTCCGCTGATCCGCACGTTCTCCTGAGTTTACAAGCATGCCCATGGTCGTTGACCGTGGGCATTCTTTTTTTTGTCCATTTGGGTCGGACCGTTGAAGGTTCTCGATTTTGATCGGGCCGAATCCGGGAATTCAAATGCCGGAATTCAGTATCTTGAAGCATCACTCTTATGGAATGAAAGACTAGATGAATATCAAAACGCTGTCCCTTCACACCGGATTGCTCATTGTAACGTTTATCACCCTGACGTTTGCGGGAGTCCAGTGGCTGAATAAGGACCCATTTGAGCTCGCTTCATTTTCGCTCGGCCTCACGTACGCCTGCCTGATTATTGCGTTCCTTGGTGCCCACGAAATGGGGCATTACGTCGCTGCGAAGATACATGGTGTGGACACCACACTCCCCTACTTTCTCCCTTTCCCGCCGTTTTTTGGTCTGATGCCATTCGGGACGCTCGGGGCCGTAATCCGAATCCGGTCTGAGCTCAAAGACAGAAAGACGCTCTTTGATGTCGGTGCCGCGGGACCCATATCAGGGTTCCTGGTCTGCATACTGCTGCTGGCATGGGGGATGACTCACCTTCCGTCGATAGAGTACCTCTACGGGATACATCCTGAGTATCGGAAGCTGGCTCAGATACCGACCGAAGGACTCACCTTCGGGAAACCGCTCCTTTTTGGTATCATGGAGAGGTATGTCGCGCCGCCGTCCGCGTTTATCCCCCCCATGAACGAAGTATATCACTATCCATTTTTGTGCGTCGGCTGGTTCGGCGCCCTTGTCACCGCGCTCAACCTGCTCCCAGTCGGTCAGCTGGACGGGGGACATATCGCTTATGCAATGTTCGGAACCCGCGCACACCTCCTGGCCCAGATTGTCCTTGTCGCCCTGCTGGTTCTTGGGACGGCGGGCATCCTGCCGTTCCTCGGGATTCAATTTACTTTCGGCTGGGCCGGTTGGTTGATCTGGAGCATGATCCTCGCACTCCTGCTTAAGAGTAAGAAGTTCAGACATCCCGCGTTAGAGGACGTCGAGGATATCGGCCCCGCAAGAGAGACCATCGGATGGATTTGCGGAGTGATATTTATACTGTCATTCACAATCGTCCCCGTCATTGAATAGGAACTCTCCCCCGGGTTCACACATACTTGCCTACAAATCTCTCCAGACTTTTTTGTACTTATTGAACAGCACCACGCTGCAGAGAAGTATCATCAGCGAGCCGACAAGTGCATAGACGCCGGAGGAAGCACTGCGAGTATGCATGTCCTCCCCGTCAAGAGCGATGCCTCCCCCGTCTCCGCATAACACGAACGCCCCCCAGTAAAAGGGATCCGATCTTCCGCCACGCATCATGTCGAGCTTCGCCAACCTCAATGATTCTCCTTTGGGGTGGCCGGCCGCCAGATAGGAGTAGAATGACTCCATAAGTTGGGCGGTAACTTCGTCGTCGACGTTCCAAAGGCTCGCGACAACTGTCGGGACTCCGGACAGTACAATCGAGCTTGTCATGCCCGACAGATCAGTTCCGGAGGAAACTCTCCCCGTGTTGCATCCGCTCAACACCACAAGTTCAGCGTTCAACTCCATGGAAAGAAAGTTGATGGCCCTCAGGCCCGCGGCGTGCGGGCTGCTCCTGTCAGGCGATAGTTGGATCAATGAATAAAGCGGTCTTGATTCATCGAATTCGACATGGGCCGCAATGTGAATAATCCGGTAATCTGACTCATCAGCCTTGAACGCCAGAGGGGTGGCTTCCGCCTGGGTGAGTATATCCGCCCTTGCCCCGAAAATTCGCTTTATCGCAGCAAGCTCGCGCCTTACCCCCGGGAATGACGGCGAGTATTTCCTGGGTAAGGCGGATCCATGTTCATTTTCAGAATACCCGGAGGTCTCATTCAATGGGGGAAGTGTGATGGCATCCCCAATTGCCAGCATTGTTTTCAGAGGACGGTGAACAGTGTTACGAGCCATCAATGCCTGAGATGCAGATAGCGCGTAATTGATTTCAAATTCTTCTATCAAGAATGCCGGATCACGACTTTGGGACGCGCTGATATTCCTGTTTCGCCCGGTGACCATGAGTTCGAATGGAAAGTTCAAGAGAACTCCATCGCTCACTATGGTGAGATGGTCAGCTTTCTTGACGAATGGGAGCGCAGGTTTGATAAGAAGTTGAAACGCAGAACGAAGTGCATCCAGATCAAAATCCGCTATTGCCGCATTCATAATCGGGATCCTGCTTTTTCCCTCCGTGAGGACTCTGCTGATCCGGCTCATCAATTGTTTCAAGTTGTGTTCGGATATGCGGACATCGTAACTGCTGATTGTGTCCCTGGCAACCACGATCACCGTCGTGATCTTCTCTCCCACGATAAATTCGATCAGTGCGGTCTGCGGGCGCAGGAGTGAATCCTGAATTTCCCTGGCTGAATACACGTTCGGTTTGAGAAAATTAAAGAATCGATCATTGAGCGACCGAAGCGTATCCAGTGTCCTCTGGAATGACATCTCGAGATGATTCAATTTGCTTATGAGACTCAGTGAGGAGTGCGCGGTATTGGCTGGCACAAGAGGCGCCTTCTCTGACGCCAGGAGACAGTGGAGATTGATGATCTCCTGTTGAAGGGACAGGAGACGGGCTCGGATCGGATCCGAGCCGGCGAGATTCTTTTCGACTTGCGGTATGTTTACGAGCTTCGTAAATGAGAGGGACTTTGCCCGTTCCGCGGCCTCAAATGCCTTGTCAGGCCGTCGAATTGCGCAAAGAAGCCTTACGTATTCGTGATAATCGCTGAGCAACTCGCGATCGAAGCAGCCCAGCGAAATCAGCCGTTCATGCCATAAACCCATGGACTCGGTAGTGGCAATCGCTTTTTCCCGCCAGAGGACCGCCGCACCGAGCCTGTGATCGCTTTCCGCAAGTATCGACAGCCCCCTCGCGCATATCAATATAGAAGGCAACTGGCCGAGACGGGAGCTAAGTTCATACGCTTTCTCCAAAAGTTCCCTTGATAGGCGGTTCTTTCCCTGAGCCTGATAGAGCAAACCCATATACGCTTCCGCGTAACATACCTCGCGATCATACCCAGCACGTGACGCGATCGACAGCTGTTTGTTAAGATGCTCCCTTGCTTCACCATATTTCTTCAGCTTCATCAGTGTGCGGCCCAAATGACCGTGACATACCGCAATATTCCGGGTCCAGAAATTGTCAACTGGTACTAGCTCCGCCGCCAACCTGAAATGGCGGACGGACTCTAAATATGATTCGAGGCCCTCGTAAATGAGACCGAGACATATATGAATTTGATAAGGTAATCTCGAGTCAATTTTCAATGTCTCACTCTTGCCTAGCGCCTCTATAGCAAACTCAAGTGCGATGTCGTCCGACCCTACATCATGAAGAGCACAAGCGATATCAACGAGAGGCCGGATGCATTCGGTTGATTCTCCAAGTCTTGGATAAACGAATTGTTCCTCATATGCAGCTTCTAACTCATTGTAGAAGTCTCCCATCTCACTATATACTTCAAATTGTCGATCGAGGGCCGCGATCAGCAATTCTTCGTCTCCAACCTTTTCAGCAACTATCGCCGCCTGTTTTGAGGATTGAATTGCAGGTTGGTACTCCCCCATCAGGAATCTTACATCAGACATTCTCTTGTACCCCCAACCTAACCACCTGAGATAACCGTATGTTTTTCCATCGCTTATGATTTCCTCGATAGTCTGCATTGCTGAGGGATACCTATCACGATTGAAGTGACCCACTGCAACGAATGACTTCAAAAATTCCTTCCCACTGAAGTCGAGATCCTCGGCAGCTTTCGCAATGAGCCTATTCATCATCCCCGCAACAGAATCGGTCTCACCCCGGAGATACGCTGCGGCAACCTGTGCCTGGATGAACCGGCGTTCGCCTGGTCTCTGGGCCAGGGCTTCGTTCAAACACGATTTCACCCGTTCATAATCCTGTCTGGTCCAGTACGCAAGCGCCAGCCCGTACCAATTATTTGCGTTCTTCGGATCACGGTGGCAAAGCAAATTGAAATACCTGGTCGCGGCGTCGATCCCCTCCAGTTTCTCATACGCGTATTCAAGACCACGGTAACATTCCGCCGTCGTGTTTCCGGCCTCTATGGCATTATTGAAATAGACGACTGCAGTCCGGTAGTCCTGTTTACCATAGAACGCAGTCCCCAGTCCATAATACACGAGAGGAAGAGCCGTTCCATCCTCCACGCGCGTTTCGAAAAACGTGACAGCGCGATCAATATTCCCGGCGTATTGCGCCACTTCCGGGAGGGTCTCGTAGAGCGCAAGCATATCGGGATGCTCCCGTATCAGATCGATACATGTCGATATAGCCTCATCATATCGCTCCTGTCCGATCATCCGACGAAGCGCGACATAGTCGTCAGCGGGCGAAGCAAATAGAGCGTTTGCGCACAGCAGCAGGAAAGCGGGTACCGAAAGCATGCCAGGGCGGAGCATGGGCTTTTCTCTGTGAAGGGTTCAGGGGGTGAGTGCGTGTATCCTTTCGATCATCTGCATCGCTTCATCGCTCCTCGGACCGTTAAGTGACCGGACTGTGTCGAGGTCAGCGATCGCTTCGAAGGGTTTGTTCAACATGAGGAACCCTTTTGCCCGCAGGAATCTCGATTCTTCGAGCAGGCGTCGATTTGTCGACCGGCTCATTGCCAATGAAAGGTGCTGAAGTGCTTCAGAAATGAGTGCGGCATCATACGTCTGGAAGAGCGCGAAGTAGTTTCGTTTTGATGCAATAAGACAGACTGCGCCCGCTGAATAATGGACATACGGTGCAAGATCGTCATTAGGCTGCAGCCTGATGTGTCGGTCGAGCAGAGAGAGAGACTTCGAATACTCGCCATGGGTGAAGCACACATACGCACCCGCAATATCGGAATTGTCAGCCCCTCCCCGGGCATTCCACGAGAATGCTGTCCCGTCAATTCCCGTGAGCACATTGAGCGGGTTGCCGGATATAAGGTTCAGGCACGCGAGGACTCCAAGGGCCGCGACAAACGATCCAAAGGCCCCCGCAGGGTAAAGAAACGGATGGCTCCGGATTGTTTCGGAAATCGATCGCGCGATGCGCGGGAGAAACGACTCCCGGTATACGACGGAGGTTCGAAATACGCTGCTCCGCGGGTCGGCCGCTTCGTTCATCAGGTCAACGACGAGATCAAGCTCATCCGACGCGCGCGGATCCTTCTCAATGGACTCCAGCAGCCCGAGGGATTCCGCAGATGTCAACCTCCCGAGCGCGAAATCGATAATTGTGCTGCTTTGAATTCGCTTTGCCATATGCGTAGCCGCTCCTGTATATGTTCGGTATCTCTCGACGGTTGTTGAAGTTCAGAAGCCACTGCGATGAAGTTTCTTCCTGATTTTTCTAAGGATCGCATCTTCTCTGCTCTTCACTGTGGATATCGGCATATCAAGGAACTCGCCGACCTGGGCGAGCGTGAACCCGGAGAAAAAACGCATCTTGAGTATATTGAAATCCTTACGGGTGAGGCTGCCCACCGCCAGGCAGAGGGATTCCCTGAGCTTGCCCGCATCTCCGGCATACTCGTCCGGATGAATCGCAAACCGAATCTCGGTATCCTCCTGCCAGGCAGTTTTCTTGCTGTTGCGGGCCCTGACGACCTTCACTCTGTTGAAGACACTCTTCGCGACATAATTCCTGACGTGGTCCAGTGATTCAAATTCCTTCCGGGGCTCGCAGAGGATGCCGGCGATGATCGACTGGACAACGTCTTTGGATTCGTCTTCCGAAAGCCCGGATGTTTTTGCAAGGTTTGTCCACAGTCCGAAATACTTGCGATAGGCAGTGGACCACATCGCCTTTATCGCAGGCGGCGACTCTGGATCCCTCGTGGGAATTTTCTCAAACATTCGTGCCGCTCTTTTAATCTGTTTCGGGACCGAGAGTCTTCAGGACTTGGAGGTGCCTGTGAACGCTGCGTGATGATACGCAACAGTATTTCTACAAACAACGCTTCGCGATGTATAGACGCTTCAACGGCGGCGGTCTTGACATTCGTCCTCCATTTTCTTATGATTGATAGATAATTCTTCTTCCCTCCAACCTGGATAACGGCTATCGAAGCGTTGGTACGTATAAACCCAGTCAACGTATAAGTCTTACCAACGCTTCCGATGCATCGAATCCCGCGAGCCACCAAACCAGCACTCTACCCGGTTTGGCTCACAGCTTCAGCACTGTCGCACCTCCAATCGGGAAATCTCCGCCATCAGGCAATTCTCGCGCAACTGCTCTTGCCGTTGGTTGTTCTGCTCTTTATCGCAGGATGTACGAAGGAATCGGGAGGAGTCATTGACCCATCGGGCGCTGCTCCGTTCATGAAAGGTGCGGCCGCGTATCCCGATTCCGTCAGGATGAGTTCGCTCCCCCAGTCGAATGGAATCCTCACGGTGACTGTCCGCGCCCAGGCTGCCATCACCCGATCTCCCGCTTCGGCTTCGATTGCCGGTGTGAATGTGGAAATCGTCCCCTCAGGCGCCACCGATCCGCTTCTGACGGTCACGCTGCACGACGACGGCGTGTCTCCGGACTCGATTGCCGGCGACGGCATTTATTCAGGGCTCATTCAATTCACGATTCCCCGCTCCGCATTCGGAGTCTATATTCTGAGATTTGCCGCGAGTGACAACCAGGGATTGACGAGCAATACGATAGAATCGCCGCTTTTCGTGATACGAGACAGCCATGCCCCGGTGATATCGAACCTGGTCGCGCCTGATTCCGTCCTTGTTCCCGTCGGGGGGAGCGCCACCATTCCAATCTACATCAGAGCGACAGACGTTGATGGGCAGGCGGACATCAACCAGGTGTACTTCCGGAGTCTGGATTCCAGCGATCCCACCCAGAAATTTATAATGAACAACGATGGGTCCGCTCCGGGCTCCGTCCCTGGTGACAGCACGTATGCCATTACCGTCAAAGCAACAGACAGTCCGACAGTCCGGAAGACGTACAGATTTGCCTTTCAAGCTGTCAATAATTTCGGCGATACGAGCGCGACGATCCTCCACAGCGTCACTCTGCACTGAACAATGAAGAGATTCCCTCCAATAGTACTACTTGTCTGCCTCCTGTTTTTGCGAGTTTTTTCAATTGAAGTTTACGCCCAGGCACGGCTGCTCTCAACACCGTCGCTCAAGGCGACGACCGGTGATGGGCAATCTCAGGTCCCGAGCAATTCCGTTTCGCAAGTCGTGACGCGGGGAACATTGCTCTGGATCGGCACTGGCAAAGGGGCCGCGAGGTCCTCCGATGGCGGAAGGACGTTCGTCAGCTACCGCTTCGTACCTCAATTCGCGCGACCCGGGATCTTTGCCATGGATGTGAAGGGTGACACCGTCTGGTGCGCCACGGGATACGTCGAGCAGACCGAAGCGGCGGGGAGCGTGCAGACCGGCGCAGGCTACGCATACTCCTTCGACAATGGAGCGACATGGCATTTCGCATCGCAGCCCCTTGACGCTCAATCCGACTCGATCGTGGCATACGGCGCGAACCGAATCCACTTCCTCCCGATCACCGTGCCGGAACAGAACGTGACGTTCCGTGTGGTTGTGACGGACAGCGCAGCCTGGGTGGCAAGCTGGTCGAGCGGGCTCCGGAAAACCACCGACAACGGGACGACGTGGCAACGGTTCGTGCTCCCCTCTGATTCGCTCAGCAGCATTTCGCCGAACGATTCGCTGAGCGGGTACGTCGTCGATCCGCGGCTCAACAATAATTTCCTTCTCTTTTCCGTGTACGTCGAGAGCCCTTCCGTGGTATGGGCGGGGAGCGCGGGAGGGATCAACCGTTCTCCCGACGGAGGCGTAAGCTGGTCCAAGTTTACTTCCACAAACCAGTTGAATCATGTTCTCGCCAACTGGGTCATCGCGATCAGGGGGCAACGCCGCCCGGCGGGAACGCGAATCTGGACCGCGAATTGGCCGGCTGCCACGACCGGTGAGACGTATTCCGTAAGCTGCACGGACGACTCGGGGCAGACATGGCGGAACTCGCTTATCGGGATCAAGGCGTACGATTTTGCGTTTAAAGACTCCATCGTCTACGTCGGCGCCGACGAAGGGCTCTTTCGCTCCTCCGACGGCGGCGTCTCATGGGAGATGTCAGGTTCAATCGCAGACCAGGTGAGCGGGAATGCGATTACCTCCACCGCCTTCTTTGCCGCCGGGACCATTGCGGACACGCTGTTCGCGGGGAACGCAGATGGCCTGGTCCGAACGACTGACAATGCGGCCAATCCGTTCGGTGAAAAATGGGTCGTCCTCCGGACGAGTCAGCCTGTCGGGACTCCTTCGGCCACGTATTCTTATCCCAATCCGTTTTCGCCCAGACGCGAAATCGTGCGCTTCCACTATAACATCGGACAGCCGTCGACCACCGTGACGATCGAGGTGTTCGATTTCGGCATGAACAGGATCAGGACTGTGGTCCGGGACGCGCCGCGCGCCGGAGCTCAGGAGCGGGACGAAATATGGGATGGACGCGATCAAACCGGATCGCTCGTCCCGAACGGGGTCTATTTCTACAGGGTGACAGTCGGCGGCGGCGACCCGGCGTGGGGGAAGGTGATGATCATCCAGTGACCCCTCGTCTCGCCTCATCATTCGTCATGACACTGTTCGCAGGATCCGCTGCCCTGGCCCAGATCGGCGGAGCGCCCGGTTCGTACAGCCGGATGGGTTTCGGCGCGCGCGGCATCGGGATGGGGAATGCGATGACCGCGGTCATCTCCGGGGACGTCGGCGGGTACTATAATCCGGCGGCGATCCCACTGGCCCCGTACCGCAACCTTTCCGGTACATTCGGTCTCCTGAGTCTAGACAGGAGTCTCAATTTCCTGGGGTTCACGCAGACTCTCCCCCCCGATGCCGGTGTCTCTGCCGGCCTGATCAATGCGGGTGTGAGCAACATCGACGGGAGAGATGAGGACGGCGAGCAAACCGGGCTGATGAAGACTTCGGAGGATCAGGTGTTTCTCGGGTTCGGACTGAAGTTCCAGAGCGGATTCAGCGCGGGGGTGAATCTGAAGATCCTCTACTATCACCTGTATACGAATTTTACCTCGGTGACGGCTGGTCTGGATTTCGGCGTGATGTACCGCGCCGGCACGGACTTGACGTTCGGGCTCACGCTCAGAGACGTCAATTCCAAATACAAATGGGATTCGACTCCCCTGTATGCGGATCAGGGAACCACGTCCGACGACCTTTTCCCGCTCCTCCTGACCGGCGGTGTGGCGTGGGCGCTCCCCGACAGCATCGGGCTCATCTCTTCGGACATTGAATTCAGCAACGTACGGACCGTCTTCCTCCGCGTCGGCGCGGAAGTACCGGTCATCCGTGAGCTGACGCTTCGCGCCGGGATCGATCGCATCGACCTGAAACAGAAAGGCTCGGGAGCAAGTCCCGCATTCGGGTTCACAATCGGGCGCGCGCTCGGCGGCTGGACTCCATCGGTAACATACGTGTACGTCCTCGAACCGTTTGCCCCGAGCGGCATGCACATAATAACGCTCGGCGTCATATTCTGAACAGAAGCTGACCAAGGCAATGCCCAATAGAATACTATCGAGAGTGCTCTTCCTCCTTCTTGGGGGCCCTTCCCTCCTGCTGGCACAGCCGGGATCGTCGGGTATGGCGTTTCTCAAGCTCGGCGTCTCCGGCAGGGGAACCGCGATGGCGGATGCGGGAAGCGCGATCGCCGCGGGAGCGTCGGCGACGTATTATAACCCGGCAGGACTTGTGCCGGAAGGAGAGGCACCGGCACCGTCACAGCTCATGTTCATGCACAGGGAATGGATCCAGGACACGAGGATGGAATTCCTGGGATCTTCCATTTCACTCGGCCGGGACAATGCCCTGGGCGCTGCGATCAATTCGACGACGGTGTCGGATATCGAGGTACGGACGAAGCCGGGACCCGCCGACGGCACGTTCACGTCCCGTGAGTTCACCGTCGGGCTCTCCTTTGCCCACCGTTTTTCGTCCGATCTCCGCGTCGGGGTGACGGGAAAGTACCTCTACCAGAAGATATTCGTCGACGAGAATTCCGGATACGCCGCCGACATCGGAGCGATCTGGCAATCTCCCTTCGACAGTCTGACCTTTGGAGCGGCGTTCTGCAATCTCGGATCGATGGGCGTGCTGATCACGGAGAAAACGACTCTCCCCTCCCTCTTCCGCATCGGGCCGGCATACACGTTCCGGCTTAATGAGGATCAGATGGTGGCCACCGTCGCGGCGGATTTTGTCCGGATACTCCCGGAGCAGAGAAACTACTTCAACGCGGGGGCCGAGTTGAAGCTCACCTCATTGTTTGCAGCCCGTGGGGGATACCAGTTCGGCTCCGAAGGAAGGGGCCTGACGCTCGGGATAGGACTGTCGTACGGGATGCTCGTTCTTGACTATGCGTATGCGAAGATCTCTTCCGACCTCGGGGACGCGCATACGCTCTCCCTCGCGCTCAACCTCTGAGTCTGGACGCAGCAAAACGCTCCACTTCACGGACGATGCCGTCCAGATCAATCATCTTGATGCATTCAAGGTTGTACGGGCATTCCCGCTTCCAGCATGGCGAGCACGCAAGCCCTTCCGGGATGAATTTCATCCCGCGTTCAAAGAGATCGACCTCCTGAGGGCAGCTCACTCCGAACCAGGCGATCACATGTTTTCTGAGACCGATCGCCGCGTGCATTCCGAACGAATCCCCCGTGATGACGACGTCGCACAGATTTTCATAACAGAGACCGCGGCGGAGACCCTCGGTCGTCGGCGTGCTGACCACCGTGCCGTCCGCGCGACGCGCTATCTCAGCGTTCCTGACGGTGTCCTCGGGCCCGCCGAGCAGGACCAGCTTGACCCCGTGTGCCGGGGAAAGCTTCCGGATGAGGTCGACGTGCTGCTCAATCGTCATCTTCTTGTTCGGATATAAATCCGAACATCCCGTGTTGAATCCCACGATTACGTTCGCCTTGCCGGAAAGCCCGTGCTCCGCCGCATACTGCCGGCAGAATTCCTCCTCTTCGTCCGTCAGGGCGAGCATGTATTCATCCCTGCGGTAGGGAAGCTTGAATTGTTCACACTGGAGCTGGGGGACGGTCTTCCGGTTTTTCCGAAACTTCAGATCGTCATCGAGGCCCATCCTGAAGTTTGCATTCGCCTCTTTCGACAGGGGGACAATCTGTCCGTCAGCATTCATGCCGAATCCGAATTTCGCTTTTGCTTTCACCGCCATCGCCAGTGCGCCGGACCGTCGGGATTTGTCCACGCTGAAGAGGACATCAAACGCCATCTGCTGTAGAATGAGCCAGTTCTCCGGCTCCCATGCGAAAATCCGGTCCACGAGCGGGTTGTGCTGGAGAAGAGGGGCGGTACGCTTGTCCGTGATCCACGTGATCGTGCTTTCAGGATATTTCCGCTTGATCGCAGGGAGAATGCTCGTCGTGACCAGGACGTTCCCCATGGCGTCGAGGTTTATCAGGAGTATCCGTGTTCCGATCGGATCGAGATCCACGCACCGTTTGTCGCACCGTGTCCCGGGGAAACAGGGCTTGTATCCCGTAAAATGCTTGCACCGCGGGGGGACGATCGGACCGGCGGAAAGTCTGCGGCGCACTCTCTTTTTCATGGCATAAGTTTGTTTTTCAGAAGGAGTTGCCGCACCCCCGCGAGCACGGTTTCAACGCTCAGGCCGAGCATACAGGGATGCCCGATCGGGCACGCCGTCAGATTGCAGCCAAGGCATTGCAGCCCCTCATTCCGCACGACGACGTGGTTGTCGCCGTACGGTCCCTGGAGCACGGGATCCGTCGGCCCGTAGATCCCGAGGACAGGTGTTCCGACTGCGGAGGCAATGTGCATGGGCCCCGAATCGTTCGTGACGATAATCGAACACCGCTTGATGAGTGCGCCGAGCTGACGGAGGGTCGTGGCCGGAGGAATGAACGCATCGCGGGTCATCCTCTTCCGAATCTCCTCCGCCTCCGGAAGCTGGCCGGGTCCCCAGGGAATCACGATGCGCGCGCTGTACTCTTCAGAGAGCCTGTCTGCCAGCGCGGCGAACCTGTCCAGGCCCCACCGTTTCGTATACCAGCCTCCCCCCGTGTTGATGCACACACGGAGAGACCCGCCGCCCCATCCGTCAGGAAGAAACGAGTCGACGTAGCGGGCGTCTTCGTCATCAAACGAAAAGTAGATACTGCGGTCCTGAATTGCAATGCCGAGCGGAGTCAACGCGTCGAGATTGAACTGGGTGTTGTGCACCTTGTTCCCCCGCGGCTCCGCCAGGATGTTGTACGCGTATCGCCTCCAGCGAAATCGGAATCCGGCCCTCAGTCGCGCCCCGCTCAGGCGTGTCAGGAGCGCCGTTCGTGGATTGCCGAAGAGGTCGATGACCAGGTCGTATTCGCCGCGCCGCACGGCACGAATCAACCCGGCGCCGCTCATAGATTTTCTGTTGTACTCCAGAACTCCGTCGATAAAGGGGTTTCCCTTCAGGACTTCCATGCAAGGGGTCTCGGTCAGGAAGTGAATGACCGCGGCAGGGTAGGCGAGCCGGAGATTCCTCGTGACTATGGTCGAGAGAATAACGTCCCCTACCGCGCGAAGCTTGATGACGAGAATGCGCCGGGCCGGCCTGGGCAGAGTGGAATCGGGCATCATCAGACGTTGTCCAGGAGCATGAAGTCCCGCCTGATGTGCGCAGAGACGTGCTGTGGCTTCCCCGGTCTTGCCTTTCCTTCGAAACTGCATGACGCATAGAGGAGGCACTCACCGCACCGTGGATTGGACGGGCGGCAGATGGTGCGGCCGAACCTTATCAGATTGGTATGCAGCGAGTGCGCCTTGCCCGGGGGGACGAGGGCTTTCATCGCCTCGAACGTCTGCTCCGGGTTCCGGCTCCCGGGGGCCAGTCCGAGACGGGTGCAGAGACGATGGACATGCGTGTCCACGGGAAACACATCGCGCCGGAGAGAGAACAGGAGCACGCATGCGGCGGTCTTGACACCGATTCCCTTCAACGCGGTAAGACGGTTGATGATGTCGTCGCTCGACAATCTCCTGATCGGACTCAGGTCGTACGTTCCGTACCTCTCCCGGACGGCGGCGAGCGTTTCCTTGATCCGCGCGCTCTTCTGATTCGCCATCCCTCCCGTACGGATCGCCGCGCGGAGAGCGGAGCGCGGGGCCCCGTCAACGAGTTCCCACGAGGGGAATCGGCGCCGGAGCTCCGAATACGCACGATGACTGTTCCCGTCGCTTGTATTCTGGGAAAGGATTGTCGCGATCAACATATCAAGGGGTGGCGCGGGAGGCGACTGCCTTTTCGGGACGCCAAGGTGCCGTTCGAGAAGTCGGGAGATCGCGGCGGTCTTCCGCCTCAGCGCCGCCGCCGGCCGCGGCGGGGATTTGTCAGTTGAACGGGACGTCGAACGCATCAGGCAAGTCCGGGGATGCAAAGAATTCCGCATGGAGGCGGTTGAGGGCGTCTTCCAAAGCGATCGTGTCCACCACGAGCGTCAGGCTGTTCCCGGAGGCGCCGTAGGCAATGAACGAGGTCCTGACCCCCGCGAGCGCTCCGAAAACGCGCCCCGCGAATCCCGCGCACTCGCGTATACCGGTCCCGACGATGCAGAGACTCGACTGATCCGGGAATACCTCGACGCCGCCGAATTCTTCAAGAGGCGGAATCACTGCGGTCCTGTCAAACGAACCGGTCACGGTAAACGCTATCCGGAATTCCGACGTGATGAGAGACTTCACCTCGATGCCGGAGCGGGAGAGGACGCTGAACACCCCCTCCCAGAAAAGATACTGGTTCGATCGCCTCCTCGGAGCAATGGAGAGAACCGTGACCTCCCTTGAAAAGGAGATGCATTTCACCACCGTGCGGCCTCCCGCCGGTTCCCGGTCCCGATCGATGACGGTCCCGGTCCCCAGAGCGTTCCGCGAGTTCCGTATCTCAACGGGAATGCCGTTTTCCAGGAGCGGGAGCATCGTGTTCGGGTGGAGGACCTTCGCGCCGAAATAGGACAACTCAAATGCCTCGTCGAATGACAGCCGCCTGATCTTCCTGACGTTCCGGACGAGCCGCGGGTCCGCGGTGAGTATGCCGTCCACGTCCGTCCATATCTGCACACGTCGGGCGCCGAGGGCCGCACCGATGATCGAGGCACTGTAGTCGGAGCTCTCCCGGCCCATCGTCGTGTAAGCCCCCGCCTCTGTCACCCCTATAAACCCTTGTGTGACAGGCACTTGCTGCTGTTCCAACAATGGAACAACGACCTTTCGGAGCCGGTCCGCAACCTGGTCCATGAGCGGGAGGGCGCGGCCATGGTTCGCGTCCGTGAGCATGAACTCCTTTGCATCGACCCAGACAGTGTCGACGCCGCGTTCCCCGAGCGCCGCGGCGATCAGGCGCGACGAGAAGCGTTCTCCGTACGAAGAGACGGCGTCCATCGTCCGCGGAGTAAGTTCGCGCAGTATGGCGATCCCCCGGAGATACGCTTCTAGCTCATTCTCGTAGCGGTCGAATGCTTCACGCAGCTCTGCCGCCCGCGCCGGGTTGATGACGAGGGCATTCATGATCTGGAGGTGGCGTGCGTGAAGCCCGTGCAGGATCGCCGCGCCCGCGCCGCCGTCACCCGCCGCGGCCGCACGTGCGGACGCTTCGAGGTCGTTCGTTGCGCGCGCAATTGCTGAGATGACGACGACGGGGCGTTCCGGAATATGCGAGGCGATGATCCGGCAGACATTGCCGATTGCGGCGGCGTCCTGGTTCGAGGTGCCGCCGAATTTCATGACGATCATGGCGAGCGGAGCCTGCATGGAGAAAACCCGTCTCCGGAAATCCGGAGACGGGTTGATTGCGACGTCTTAGGGGCGGTGGGGCCTGTTGTGCCGCTCCCGGTCACGCCCTTCCGGCGGCCGGTCCGTCCCCTGCGGGGCATTCCCCGCAGGCGCCGTCGCCCCGCCGGGCATCAGGACCTTCTTGCTCAGTTTGTATCGTCCCTGATCGTCCTGGTCGATGATCTTCACGTCGAACGTGTCGCCCACCTTCACGACGTCGGAGGGTTTCTCGACCCGTTTCACGTCGAGCTGGGAGACGTGCACAAGCCCTTCCTTCCCCGGAAGGAATTCGACGAATGCACCGAAGTCGGTCACCTTCTTTACCGTGGCATGATATACCTTGCCGACCTCCGGCACCTCGGCGATCTTCTTTATCGCGTAGATCGCTTTGTCGGCTGATTCCTGCGAGGTCGCCGCGACGACAACGGTCCCGTCGTCCTCCACGTTGATCTCCGCGCCGCTGTCGGCAACGATCGCGCGGATGTTCTTCCCGCCCGGTCCGATGAGCGCGCCGATAAGGTCGATGGGGATCTTAAAGGAAGTGAGTCGGGGCGCGAACGGGGAGAGGTCCGCACGGGGTTTTGCGAGCACGGCTTCCATCTTCCCCAGGATGTGCATACGCCCTTCCCGTGCCTGCTCCAGGGCCCGGCGCATGATGTCGAGCGAGATCCCGCGTATCTTGATGTCCATTTGAAATGCGGAAATCCCGTCGGTCGTTCCCGCAACCTTGAAATCCATGTCACCGAGATGATCCTCGTTGCCGAGGATGTCGCTCAGGATCGCCACCCTCTCCCCTTCCTTGACGAGACCCATCGCAATGCCGGCGACCGGCCGGATGAGGGGCGCCCCGCCGTCGAGAAGCGCAAGCGTCGCGGCGCACACCGTCGCCATCGAGGAGGAGCCGTTCGACTCGAGGATATCGGAGACGATCCGGACAGTGTAGGGGAATTCAGGCTGGGGCGGCATCAGCTTCTTGATCGAGCGCTCCGCCAGATTCCCGTGGCCGATCTCTCTCCTGCCTGTCGTGCCCAGGCGGCCGACCTCGCCGACGGAGAACGGGGGGAAATTGTAGTGGAGCATGAACCGCTTTGTCGAATCGGGAAGGAGGCCGTCGATGACCTGCTCGTCCATCTTTGTTCCGAGCGTCAGCGTGGTCAGACTCTGCGTCTCTCCGCGCTGGAAGAGCGCAGAGCCGTGCGTCCGGGGGAGGAGTCCGACCTCGATTGCGATGGGGCGGATGTCCTTGAGTCCGCGGCCGTCAAGCCGCTTCCCTTTCTCCAGGATCATCTCGCGCATCGCCACGTATTCCATGTCGTGGATGATTTCGCCTATTTTTTTCTCCTGCTCGGGATACTTCTCCGCAAGAGCTTCCTGCGCCTTCTTATATAAGGCTTCTGTCCGCTGAGCCCGTTCTTCCTTGAGCATGGGCGTTTCGGCAAGCGTCGATATCTCCGAGCCCACGACGGCGCGGACGTCCCCGACCAGATCCTGGTTGGAGACCGGAGCGGGCGCCGGACGGTTCGGGCGCCCGACCTCCTGGGCGAGCTCGACCTGCACGCGGCACATCTGTTTGATATAGTCATGGGCAAACCCGAGTGCCCCGAGCATATCCTGCTCACTGATCTCCTGGGCGTCCCCCTCGACCATGACGATCGAGTCTTCCGTGCCGGCCACGGTCACGTCCATGTCGCTCTTCTGCAGCTCCGTGAACGTGGGATTGATCACCATCGTCCCGTCGATCCGCCCGACGCGAACTTCGGCTATCGGCCCTTCGAAGGGGATATCGGAGATCATCAGCGCGGCGGACGCCGCGACGGCGCCCAGCACGTCGCCGTCATGCTCCTGATCGGACGAGTAGACGGTGACGATGACCTGCGTCTCGCACTTGAACCACTCGGGGAACATCGGCCTGATCGGCCGGTCGATGAGGCGGGACCCGAGGACTTCCTTTTCCGACGGGCGGGCCTCACGTTTGAAGAAACCGCCGGGAATTTTTCCGGCCGAGGCGAATTTTTCCCGGTATTCGACCTGGAGCGGGAAATAATCGAACCTGTCGCTCTCCTGTTTGCTGGCGACAACGGTCGCAAGCACCATCGTATCGCCGAACCGCGCCATCACCGCGCCGTCAGCCTGCTTGGCAAACCTTCCGGTTTCGAGGGAAAAGACCTTGCCCCCGAGGTTGATCTCTTTTGTTACCTTCATTGGTGTTTTGCTTCCTTCGGACAATCCTCCTGCGCGCGCACACGTCCCTAGTGACGTCGTGCCGCCGCAGAGCGTTACTTCCTGATCTGGAGTTCGGCAATGATCTTGCGGTATCTCTCGATGTTCTTCTCCTGAAGATAATCAAGGAGCCGCCGGCGTTTGCCGACCATTTTGAGAAGCCCCACACGGGAATGGTGGTCCTTGCCGAATTTTTCGAAATGGGGCGTGAGGTCGTTGATCCTCGCCGTGAGAAGAGCGATCTGGACCTCCGGGATTCCCGTGTCCTTACCGTTCTTTCCGTACTTTGTCACGATTTCAGACTTCTGTTCTTTGGTGATTGCCATTGCACTGCTCCTTCGTGAATCTGACAATAGATCGATTAGTGTATTGCTATCGCGACCCCGGCCGGTTCAAAACCGTCCGCCGGGCGTTCTCCCTGTCTTTTCCAAGCTGCAGGACGAGATCGGAGAGCGAGTCGAATTTCTTCTCGTCCCGCAGGCGCGTCAGAAAAGTCACCGTGATCGGTTCGCCGTACAGGTCCCTGTCAAAATCGAACAGGTGGACTTCCAGTGTTTCCCCGGAAGCGGAGGTCACCGTAGGGCGGACCCCGATGTTCATCATTCCAAATCGCTTCTCGCTGCCGATCCGGACTCCCACGGAGTAAACGCCGCGCGCCGGGATGACTTTCGAGGCGTTGTCGGGCCTGATGTTTGCCGTCGGAAACCCGATGGTCTTCCCCCTCCCGTCCCCTCTGACGACCGTGCCGCCGAGTGCGTAAGGGCGACCCAGGAACCTGGCCGCCCTTTCGACGTCGCCGGCGCCGAGAGCCTTCCGGATCAGCGTGCTGCTCACGGTCTCGCCCTCCACGGTGAACGGGTGGACGGCAAAAACCGAAAACCCGAATTCCTTCCCCATCTTCACCAGTTCGGCTATCCCGGCGGTCCTGTCGCGGCCGAACATGTGGTCGTAGCCGACGATCACTTCATCGACGCCGGTGCCCTCGACGATGTAGCCGCGGTAGAAATCGCCGGGGCTGATCCGGGAGAACTCGTAGGTAAACTCAAGAACGAGGAGGACGTCGACTCCCATCGTCCCGATGATCTCCACGCGCTCCCCGATCGTCGAAAGGAGCTCCACACGCGTTCCCGGGGGCCCCACCACCTGTTTGGGGTGCGGATCGAACGTGACGACGATGCTGCGCCCCTCGCGCATCCGGGCCCGGCTCACCACCTCCCGTATGATCTCCGCGTGTGCGAGGTGCACGCCGTCAAATGTGCCGACGGTGACGACGGAGCCCGTGTCACGCGGCACCTCCTTCACGGAACGCACGACAATCATGACGGCTTCGCTGCAAGCATTGGCCTGTACGCCCCCAGCTGCTCGAGTGTCACCGCGTCCGCAAGACGGAACGGGCCGATCCTCGTCCGTTCCAGTGCGGAGAGGTACGCGCCGCAGCCGAGACGTTCACCCATCTCGCTGACAAGGCTCCGGACGTACGTCCCTTTTGAACAGGTGACCCTGAACCGGACCAGAGGAACGCTGATCAGGAGCGGTTCGATCGCGTGGACGACAATATCGCGGGGGGAACGTTCCACCTCAACACCTTCCCTCGCATACCTGTACAATCTCTTCCCCCCGACGCTGACCGCCGACCACATCGGGGGAACCTGGAGACGCGGGCCGGTGAAGGCGGCCAGGACCGCACGCACACGCTCCTCATCAATCCCGTCCGTGCTCCGTGTTTCCACGACCGGCGTCGCCGCGTCGAACGACTCCGTCCGGCCGCCGAGCGTCATCTCCGCCTCGTATTCCTTGTCCAGCCCGACGAACTCCGCGATCGACTTCGTCTTCTTTCCCGTGCACACGATCAGGAGCCCCGTCGCCAGCGGATCCAGCGTTCCGGCGTGACCCACTTTCTTCACGCCGGAGATTTTCCTGATCCTGTGGACCACGTCGAACGAGGTCCACCCCGCGGGCTTCCGTACGAGAAGCATCTCCCCTTCGGCGAATCGGTACTCACGGCTCGGTTCCATCATGGATTTTCTTGATCAGCGTGTTAATCCGGTCAACGTGGTCAAGCGTGTCGTCCAGATAGAACTGAAGCGCCGGCGTGAATTTCATCCTGAGGTGCGATCCCACCTCCCGGCGCATGCTGGCCCTGTCGCGTTCCAGGAGCGCCATCGTCGCCTGCTGCGCCGCCGCGCCGCCAAAGACGCTGAAGTACACCCGTGCAATCTTCAGATCCGGCGTCATTTTCACGTCGGTCACCGTCGTGAACCCGTGTGCCGGATCGCGGTACTCGCGGCTCAATATGGCGCCGATCTCCTCCTTGATGAGCGAGGCGACGCGCTCGGTGCGTATCGACATTACAGTTTCCTCTTCGCCTCGACGATGCGGAATGCCTCGATCGTATCGCCGACCTTGATGTCGTTGAAGTTCTCAAGGCCCAGGCCGCACTCGAACCCGGCTTCGACCTCGCGGACGTCGTCCTTGAACCGTTTGAGGGAGGAAATCGAACCTTCGAACACCTGGATCCCGTCACGGACGAGCCTGACCCGGTTGTTGCGCATGATCTTGCCGTCCTGCACGTGGCATCCCGCGATGTTTCCGATCTTCGGGACCTTGAAGACCTCGCGCACCTCCACCGTGCCGACGATCTCTTCCTTCCGTTCCGGCGCCAGGAGCCCTTCCAGCGCCTTGTGGATGTGGTCGATCGCGTCGTAGATGATGTTGTACGTCCTGATCTCGACCTTTTCCTTTTCCGCAAGCCGCCGCGCATTCAGGTTCGGGCGCACCCGGAACCCGATGATGACTGCGCCGGAGGCGGCGGCGAGAATGATATCCGATTCCGAGATCATGCCGACGCCGCTGTGGATCACGCGCAGCTTGACCTCCTTGTGCTCGATCTTCATGAGCGAGTCCGAGAGGGCCTCCACCGATCCGTCCACGTCCCCCTTCACGATCACATTGAGCTCGCGTACCTGCCCTTCCTTGATCTGCTGAGAGATGTCGTCGAGGGTGGTCAGATGGATCTGGCGGAAATCCTGTTCGCGCTTGAGCTGCTGGCGCTTGAGGCTTATCTCGCGCGCCTCGCGGTCGGTCGCCATCACGAGGAAGGAATCCCCGGCCTGCGGGAAGCCGTCGAGCCCCGTCAGCTGCACGGGCGTCGACGGGCCGGCCGCCTCGAGGCGGTTGCCCCGCTCGTCGAACATGGCACGCACTTTTCCGCTGAAGATCCCGGCGAGGAACGGGTCCCCCACGCGGAGTGTCCCCTTCTGTACGAGAACGGTCGCGGTGATTCCCTTCCCCTTGTCGAGCTGCGCTTCCACGATGGTGCCCAGGGCGAGCCTGCCGGGATTGGATTTCAGGTCGAGGACGTCCGCTTCGAGTCCGACTTTTTCCAGAAGGACGTCGACGTTCTTCCCGGTGCGCGCCGAGAGCTCGACGCACTGGTATTTCCCGCCCCACTCCTCCACGAGGATGTTCTTCTCGGCGAGCTGCTGGCGGATCCTGTCGGCGTTCGCTTCGGGTTTGTCGATCTTGTTGATCGCGATGATGATCGGCACGCCCGCCGCCTGCGCGTGGCTTATGGCTTCGAGCGTCTGCGGCATGACGCTGTCGTCCGCGGCGACCACCAGGATAACGATGTCGGTGATCTGCGCGCCGCGCGCGCGCATGGCGGTAAACGCCTCGTGCCCCGGCGTGTCGAGGAAGGTGATGACCCGTCCGCTTGCGGTCGTTACGTTGTAGGCGCCGATGTGCTGGGTGATGCCGCCGGATTCCCCGGCAACGACGTTCGAGCGCCGGATATAGTCCAGAAGCGACGTCTTCCCGTGATCGACGTGTCCCATGATCGTTACCACGGGAGGGCGGCGGACGAGATCCTCCGGCCGGTCTTCCCCCTCCGTGAGGACTTCTTCCTCCGTCACTTCCTCGTAGAAGCTGATCGCGAACCCGAACTCGTCGGCGACAAGCGTGATCGTATCCTTGTCAAGCCGCTGGTTGATCGAGACCATGATCCCCAACTCCATGCATTTCTTGATCACGTCCGCCACATTGACGCGCATCAGATTGGCAAGATCGTTCACCGACACGAACTCGGTGACGCGGAGTTTCCCCTCCTCCTTCTGCGCTTCCTCCGCGAGACGGGCGACTTCCTCCTCCCGCTCCTTCTTCTTCCTTTTCTTCAGGACGGCCCGCCCTGTCGCGGGCGTGTCGTCCATGGCGGCGAACGTCCGGCGGATGGCATCCGTGACCTCCGCCTGGTCGATTTCCTTGTGGCGGATCTTCTTTTTCTTCTTCTTTTTCCTTTCGAGGTCGTCGACCTCGACTGCTTTCGTTTCCGGAACGTCCTCGCGGACCTTCTTTTTCTTCTTCTTTCTCTTGTGCTCTTCGGTATCCGCGGCGGCCGGGGCCGCGGTGCCCGGGGCCGGTTTCTGCCCCCGGACAGGAGGTTTCGTCCGGACCGTCAGGTCCATTTTTCCCTTGATCGTGAGACCGACCTTCTTGCGGTGTTCCTTCTCCAGCGGGGAGAGAAGTTCCTCCCCCCTTGCCTTCCTGGGTTCGGCTTTTTCCCTGGCCGGGGGCGCCTCGGCGGGCGGAGCCGCGGCGTCCGCGGGCGCGGCGGGTGACGCCGGCTCTGCGACCTCTGTCCCTTCGGCTTCCGCAACAACGGCGACCGACTCCTCTTCCCCGACGGAAACGTCTCCGGCCGGAACCTGCTCCGGAGGAGGCGCTTCCGGCTGCGTCGCGGAAGCCGGAATTGCCGGGGCCGCTGCGGCGGGAACGGGCTCGGCCGTCTCATCGGCCTTCCGTTCCGCCCTCTTGCGCGTCTCCCGGATTTCGGCAATCTTCCGCTGGTGTTTCTCCGCGACGTCCTTTTCCTTCTTGAAATGGACGAGGATATCCTTCATCATGTCCTCGTCGAGCGAGGACATGTGGCCTTTGACCTCGTGCCCCTTCTTGCGCAGGAATTCTATAAGCGTTTCGTGCGAAAGGTTGAGCTCGGTCGCAACCTTGTACAGTTTTTTCTTTCTTTCCGCAGTTTCTGCCATGACCACCCTTTGTTCAATCGTCAGAGGAACATCATCGACAATGCACAACTAGTCTTTTGTCGGTTCCTCCTTCGATGCTGCGGCAGGTTCGCCGCCCTCTCCCGGAGCCGCGGGAGGCGCTTCTTCTGCCGCAGGTCCCTCGCCCGGAGCCGCGGGAGACGCTTCTTCCGCCGCAGCTCCCTCACCCGTTGCTCCGGCGGCAGCCTCCGCCGCCGGTGCATCCGCACCAGGCGTCACGGCCGATCCCGCCTCCGCAGCGGCCTCTTCTTCCTCTTCCTCCCCTTCATCCTCCTCCTCTTCGCCTTCCTCCTCGTCGTCGTCCACTTCGGCTTCTTCGAGGTCCTTCTTCATCATCTCACGCAGCTCGTGGATCTTCTCCTCCGTCAGCCCCTCGATGGCGAGAAGCGTGTCGAGCTTCGCGGTGATGACGTCCTTGGCGGTCTCAAGGCCTGCGTCGATCATCTTGAGGTACAACTCTTCGCCGAGCTCCTCCTTGAAGTCCACGAGCTCGATGTCGTATTCGTCTTCTCCGCCTTCCTTGATCAGGTTGATCTCGTAGCCGGTCAGCTTCGACGCCAGCCGGATGTTCTGCCCGTTGCGTCCGATGGCAAGCGAAACCTGGTCGGCGGCGACGAGGACGTTCGCCGTCCTGGCTTCGTCGTTGAGCTCGATGGTCTTGAGCTTGGCCGGCGCGAGCGCCCGCTGGATGAACACCTCGGGCTGTTCGCTGAAGTTGATGACGTCGATATTTTCGTTGTTGAGCTCACGCACGATCGTGTGGATCCTGACTCCCTTCATCCCGACGCACGCGCCGACGGCGTCGATCCGGTCGTCATGGGATTCCACCGCGACCTTTGCCCGTTCGCCGGGCTCCCTGGCGATCTGCTTGATTTCGATGATGCCGTCGTAGATTTCGGGGATTTCCAGTTCGAAGAGCTTGGAGAGGAACTTCGGGTCGGCGCGGGAAACGACGACAACAGGATTGCCGGCGTTTTTCCGGACTTCCTTGACAACGGCCCGGATCGTGTCCCCTTTTTTGTACCGCTCCTTGAAGATCTGCTCGCTCTTGGGGAGGAGAAGTTCGTTGCGGTTATGGTTGATCAGAATTTCGTTGCGCCGGATCTGGTAGATCTCTCCCACCACGATGTCGCCGATGGCGTTGCTGTATTCGTTGTAGATGCTTTCGCGCTCGATCTCCTTGATGCGCTGGTTGAGGTTCTGCTTCGCGCTGACGACAAGCCGGCGTCCGAAGGTGATGAGCGGAATGACCTCGACGAAGTCCTCGCCGACGCTCAGCTCCTCCCCCGAAATCTCGCGCGCGGTCTGGGCGTCGATCTGTGTCACCGGATTTTCGACGGTCTCCACGACTTCGCGCTCCAGGAAGATCTCGATGTCGCCCTTGTCCATATTCACGACGACGTCAAATTTCGCGTCCTGTCCGTATTTCTTCCGGACCATCATTGAGAACACGTCCTCGACGATGCCGGTCAGTATGTCTTTGTCGATGCCCTTCTCCCGCACCATCTGGGCAAAAGATTCGACAATCTCCGAATTCATCAGAACCTCCGAATAGATGTTGACTCCAATCCTGAACGGGTCACCACGGGGACTTGACGACGGCCTCCGTCAGGCTCTCAAAACGGATTTCCTCCGGCGCTTTCCCCTTTGCCGTTTCGAGCATGATCCCTGTCTCCCCCACCGACGCAAGGCGCCCGGTCCGTTCGATGCTCCCGCCCGGCGCGTTCACCCTGACCGCCAGCGTCCTGCCGACGTGTTTTCTGTACTGCCAGGGAAACCTGAGCGACCGCCCGATCCCCGGGGATGATACGTCGAGCCGGTACGATCCGTCGATCCACCCCGAGCGATCAATGAGGTCCGACACTTCACGGCTCACCGTGGAGCAGAGGTCGCTCGTGACACCCTGTTCAGCATCGATAAATATCTCGACAAGGGTTTTCCCGCGGGGCCCGCGCACAACAAGTTCGATAAGATGAGCCGAGAGACGGGCGACGCAATCGTCGATTGCCGCCCGCATTTCATCATTCAGCATCGTGGTATGGATCATCCCAAACAAAAATAGCCCAATTTGGGCTATATCTACAACACCAAAAGATAGATAGTTCCGGGGTCAAAAGCAAGGGAAATGTAAACAATTGCCCGGAATCAACGCAATCCGGGCCCGGAATCGCCTCCCACCCCCTCATAGGTCGCCACGAGACGCCGGAATTCGTCCGCGACCCTCAAGGGGAGTCCCGATGCCCCGTCAAGACGGACATGCACTGAAACGTTCTCCGCTATAAGGCGCCTGTCCCGGGAAGTCTCGATGACTCCCTCAAAGACGAAACTGGTATTCCGGATGGACGATATCCGCGTGAGGACCTCAAGCTCGTCGCCGAATCGGGCGGGGGACCGGTAGTCGATCTCGTTGCGGGCCACGACGATGCGCGACTCCCTCTGCAGAGTATCGGCGGTGACCGTGACGCCGATATGTTCAAGATACGCGATGCGCCCGACCTCAAAGTACTGGAGGTAGACCGCGTTGTGGACGATCCCCTGCCAGTCGATTTCGTAGTTCCTGACCCGAATGAGTGTGCTGTGGCGGAACATCGCCCGGTCGAGCCCCATCAGGCCATCGTCTCCCGTATGATTCGCGCAGCGTGCTTCACCCCGTCCATCGTGACATCGAGGTGCGTAACCGCCCGCAGCCCCATGTAATTCCCCAGCGTCAGGAGGACCCCTTTTCCCCTGAGGGCCGCGAGGATCTCCTCGGGCGTCTTCCCGGTCCTCTCCGCCCCGATGATGATGATGTTCGTCTGGACGGAAGCCATGTCGATATCAAACGTCTTCACCTGCGCGAGCTCCCGCGCGAGGAAGGCCGCCTTCTCGTGGTCTTCCGTGAGCCGGCCTGTGTTGTGTTCCAGGGCGTAGAGTCCGGCGGCGGCAAGAATTCCGGCCTGGCGCATACCGCCTCCGAATATCTTACGATAGTGTCGCGCCTCGGCGATGAATGAGGCGCTCCCCGCGATCACGGATCCCACGGGCGCGCCAAGTCCCTTGGAGAGGCACACGGAGACGGAATCGAAATACGACGCATACTCCTTCGGCGTGATGCCGGTCGCGGCGCTTGCATTCCAGAGCCGGGCTCCGTCCAGGTGCAGGCGGATGTTCTTTTTTCTGGCGAACGCGCTGATCTCGCGGATACGCTCCATCGGGTAGATCGTGCCGCCGGCGCGATTGTGCGTATTTTCGAGGCAGATGAGACGGGTCTTCGGCATATAGTAGAAGTCGGGGCGAACGGCCCGCTCGATCTCCGCAACGCCGAATGCCCCCCGCTTCCCCTCGACGGCGTGGACCTGGGCGCCGGAGAGAAACGCGATTCCGCCGGTTTCGTAGTTGAATACGTGCGCCCCCTTCTCGCAAATGACCTCGTCCCCCGGGAGCGTATGAACTTTGATGCATGTCTGGTTCCCCATCGTGCCGCTCGGCACATAGAGCGCCGCTTCTTTCCCCAGGAGCTCCGCCACACTCTCCTGCAGACGGTTCACCGTCGGATCTTCCCCGAACACGTCGTCGCCGACGTCGGCGTTCGCCATCGCTTCGCGCATCCCCGGTGAAGGGCGCGTGACGGTGTCGCTTCTCAGATCGATGAATGTTTCCGCCATGATTCCCTGTATCTCCTCTCAGTGAATGTCTGTCCCGCAAGAGCCGCCGCAAACAGGAGTCCCACCAGGAGCGTTATCTCTCCGAGCCAGTCCCCGTGCTTCGTGTAAAACGTCAGCGCACTCTCCGTCCCTATCGTCCTGCAGAGCGTCCGTTGCGTGAACAATTCGGTATCGTCATAGCTCCTTCCGTACGGATCGATGAAACAGGAGATCCCTCCCACGGCGCACCGCGCGATCCAGCGGCGGTTCTCTACCGCACGAAAGACGGCAAACTGCCTGTGCTGGTACGCACCCGACATTTTCCCCCACCAGCTGTCGATCGTGATGAGCGCGATAAACGACGCCCCTCCGCGGACGAACGAGGCGACAAATCCCGGATAGGTGGATTCGTAGCAGATGATCGAGGAGAACTTCACCCCTGTCGCCCTGTCGGTGAACACGACCGGACCGGGGCCGATTTGCCAGCCTCCGATCCCGACTCCCCAGCGCATAAAATCCAGGAACGCGAACACGTCGGCATACGGTATCCGCTCCGCAATCGGGACCATCTTCATCTTTCCGTACCAGGGGATTTCCTCCGTCCCGGGCTCGATGAAAGCGGCGGCATTGAACGTGTCGAACTTCCTACCGGTTCCGGCGAAACTCCGCGCGCTGGGGGGGGCGCTGGAAGGGTTACTGTACGCTACCAGATGATCGATGCCGCTCAGGACGGACACATGCATGCTGTCGACAGCCGTCCGGAGCCGGTTGAGGACCGGGCGGGATCCGGGGAGGAGCGGAAACCCGATGATCGCCGTCTCCGGCCAGAGAACAATCTGCGGCGGCCGGAGCGGGTGCTCCGTCACGAGTCGCTGCGTGAGCCCGGTGTACAGCGACACGAGATCAGAATCCGCACTCTCCCATTTTACCCAGGGATCGACATTCGACTGCACGATCCCGACCGTGACCGGTGTTCCGTTCCCGCCGGGCCCGCCGCGGGGCGGCGCACCCGAAAGGATGATCGTTCCCAGCACGGACGGGAGGATATAGAGCAGCGTCAGCCCGCCGGCCTTGCGCAGAGCAAGACGCGGCCGGAACCGCTCCGGGGCGCAGGCCAGCTCCCTGTACAGCAGGTACGCCGCGACATTCACGGCGAGTATCCAGAGTGACAGTCCCCATATCCCCGTGAACGAGATGAACTGTATCCGTGCGAGATCGTACGACTGGCTGTTCCCTATGGTAAGCCACGGGAATGACCACTCGCTGAGCGAATGAGAATATTCATACCCGACCCAGAGAAAAGGGAGCGAGGTCAGCCCGGCCTTTTCTCCGAACTTCGCACGGACGAGAAAATAGGCGCCAAGGGGAAGAAAATAGAAAACCGGATGTACGATCATCGTGAGGGCGCCTGCAATCATCATGTACGGGTCCTTCCCGTGCGAGTACCCCCCCGTCCAGTTGAGCGCAATCAGGTGGAATACAAACATCGCGGCGTACGTGAGCCCGAATGCACTCCGGAGGCGGCCGGTGCGCGCCAGTGCGACAAGAAGAGGGACGAGTCCGACGCAGGCGAGAATCCCGAGACGGGACGGCGGGAAGGAGCATCCGAGCATCACCCCGGAGAGGATGGCAAGACCGTACCCCCGCCTTCCGGGAGAAGCCTCCGGCGCCGCGATTTTCTCCCCGCGGGCAGGGGTCATGAGGCGTTCCCCGGGGGAGGATCCAGGGCGAGGCGGGGAAACACTTTTCGCGCCGCAAGACTCCAGAGGGAGATCACGACGAGCGCGACGCACACTCCTATGACTGCCCCGCCGAGTATGTCCGACGGGTAATGAACGCCGACCGCGGAACGGGAGAGAGCGACGATCGCCGCCCATCCGTAGAAGTACGCACGCCATCGCCGGTAGTAATACGAGAAGAGTGTCGCCACAGCGAAATTGTTCACCGCATGGGACGAGGGGAATGACTTGCCGGGGCCGCAGCCGACGAGAAGGTGGATACCCTGGACTACCGGCGTTCCCCCGATCTCATGGCAGGGACGGGGCCGTGAGATGAATTCCTTGATCAGGACGCTGCTCAGCTTGTCGGAACAGAGAAGGAGGGGGATCAGGAGGAGCGCGGCCGTCCGGCCCCTGGCTCCCCCCCTGACGATGAGAAGCAGCCAGACCGCGGCCAGGAGTATCTGAACGGGAAGGAACCTGTTGTAATCGGTGATGAGGGGCCAGAGGAAATCGCCCACCGGGTTCGACAGCGTGACGTTAATGAAGCGAAAGACCGCAACGTCAATGGAATAGAGAAATTCGATCACGGTGCACTCCTGCGGGGGGAACGAGGCGTGGATCCGGCCGGTGCGGTCATTGGGCCGTCACGAGGGCCACCGCATGCGCCGCTGCCCCGCTGCCGGCGCCAATGAACCCGAGGGTCTCATGCGTCGTCGCCTTCACGGAGATCTGCCCGGGGGGGACCCTGAGCGCATCCGCGATATTTCCCCTCATAAGGTCCACGTACGGGGCTATTTTAGGCGCCTCGAGGACGACCGTCGCGTCGACGTTTCCCACCGTGAAACGGTGGCTCGCGAGGAGGTCGGCGACGTGCCGGAGGAGGAGGAGGCTGGAGATCCCTTTGAAGCGCGGGTCCGTATCGGGAAAGTGCTTGCCGATGTCGCCGAGTGCCGCGGCGCCGAGGAGAGCGTCCGCGACCGCGTGGACGAGAACGTCCGCATCAGAATGCCCGTCAAGCCCCTTCGCGTATGGGACGTCGACGCCGCCGATCGTCAACTTCCTCCCGGCAGCCATACGGTGAACGTCGTAGCCGAATCCTATGCGGGGTGCGTGAGCCACAGTCTCACCTGATTTCGAATTGTGAACCGGGACCATTTTCCGGAGCGTCCCACTCGATTTTCATATCCGTCACGCGGGCCGACCGTGGGCCGATCCTCAGATCACGTATCAGTTCCTCGACGAGCGAGCGGTCACCGGAGAGATGCACCTCGACGGTCCCGTCATACAGATTCCGGACGTACCCCCGTACGCCGAGCGCCTGCGCACGGCGGGCGGCATACCAACGGTAGCCGACCCCCTGAACAAGTCCCTGAACAATGATACGCGCCGATACATCCATTGACGACTCCCGGGAGAGGCCCCGTACGCGGGCAGGTTATGATACGCCGGCACCCCAAGAAAATCAAGAATCCGCCGGACCGAACGGCCGGTTCAGCAGCGGTATCCCCTCCGAGAGCTCGGAAAGCAGAACCCCGCCGATGATGAGGCATCCGCCGATCGCACCGCCCACGCCGATCTGTTCCCCGAGGACGAGGGCAGCACCCGCCGCGGCGAACACGGGTTCGATCGTAAAGATGATCACGGCCCGCGTCGGCGTCGTCTCCTTCTGGTAGCGCGTTTGCATGAACGTCGTCACCAGCGTCGCGAACACTGTGAGGTAGAATACCCCCGCGACGGTCCCGGGCGCGAACCGGGAGGGGAGCGTGTCGAATGCGAGCGTCGCCGCAAGCGCAAGGATCGCATTTGTCGCCATCTGGAGAAACGTCAGCTGCATCGCGGACATGTCGTTCGCAATCACGTCGATGTAGACGATGTAGACGGCGAAAAGCACGGCCCCGAGAAGCGTCAGAGCGTCTCCGGCGTTGAACGACGATCCGGAAGGGGACGTCAGGAACCAGAGACCGGCCGACACGACCGCCACGCCGGCGATGTTGCCGACCTTCGGGGCCCGGCGTTCGATGATCACCTGGAGAAGGGGGACGAACACGACCATCATCCCCGTGATAAATCCCGATTTCGACGCCGTCGTTATGTTCAGTCCGATGGTCTGTGCGACGAATCCAAGGAAGAGAAATATCCCGAGGATCGCGCCCCGGACCATCTGGGTCCGCGTCAGAGGAAATATCCTGCCGGAGAAAAAGGCGAGAAGGAAGAGGGTCGAGAGAACAAACCGGACCGCGATCATTTGCAGGGGACTGATATTCTGCAAGACGATCTTCCCGACCACGAACGTGCTTCCCCAGATCAACGTGAGGGATAAGAGCACTCCCTCGGCGCGGCTCTTCACGGTCACGGCGGACCGCCCGCCGCGGCGTGCTCGGGGCGCTCCGCGTACTGCCGGAACAGTGCGCCCCAGGGGGTGGTATCCCGCCACTTGCGGAATATCCGGCCGTCCACCAGCTGCCACCGGTAGTAATCGTGGTATGCTTCCGACCCGAATATGAACGCGTGGACGAGCGGGGTCCGGAAGAAGAGGTTTTGCATCCCTTTGAGCGGGCCGAACCAGGCGAGATTCCCGAACAGGCTGACGCCGTTATTTCCGACCGTGAAGCCCCACGATTCACCGGAAATGTCATCGCCGATCACTTCGATGTCCCGTGTATCCCCTGTGCCCAGTCCGTCGTTATGCGCAATGCGGATGTACCCGATGGAGAGCGGGTCGAACCCCATCATCTTTGCGGCGACGGCGTCGATGGCAACCTGGTCGGCGCTCGCCAGGATGACATTCTTGACGACGGGAATCATCGTCCGCGGCCCCGGCCCGTTGCCGGCGGTGGTCCCGTCCATGACCGCGAATATCCCCGGGTGAATCTCCTTCTGTATGGCGAGAAGGTCCGCGAGCGTCTCGTGGATCCACGAGTGCGTGTAGTGCCGCCTCGTGTTAAGCAGCCCGCCGAACGCGTTTTTCATCGCTCCCGTCGTCGTCGTATAGATGTGGCACTTGACGGTCGGGAGGTGGACGATGTTCTTTCCCTCGAAGTAATCCGGAATCCGTATGCCGTCGGGAAAAATCCTGTCGAGCACGTGCATCGTCGCTTTGGGCCTGTAGGTGACCCACTTCATGTCTCCGTCCCGGAAATTGAACCGGACGGGGATGCCGTATTTCCGGAACAGGGGGACGTAGTGGTTCAGATCCTCCCCCTTGAACGCGTCGGTGACGACGGTTTTGTTCTGAACGCAGGCGATGTCGTCAAACCCCCCCTTCCGGAGCGCGAGGATCGTCCCCTCGAGCTGCCAGGGGGAGGTGTTGGCGCCCGGGAAAGGGAAATGCCAAGAAATGTTGTCCTTCAGAATTGTCGTCGCACCCCTGCGGAGCGCGGAGGGCATCCCCGCGAGATCTGTCAGCCGCTGGTAGTCCTCGAGAACGGTCCCGGGAGAGGTCCTGAGAACGGCGACACGGGATCGGGCCATTGTTGCTCCAGTATGTGTATGTCAGGATGTAAATGCCTGCGCCTCACCATCCCCTGCTCAGAATACGGGGGTTTCCTGATGCACGCCGAAGACTTCCGCAAGTTCCAGGCACATCTCCCCGAGCGTTACGTACGCCCGTGTGCAGGAGAGAAGCCCCGGCATCAGGTTCGTTCCTTCCTGCGCGGCCTTCTTCAACGCTGCGAGCGCCAGGCGCACGTCTTCCGCACTCCGGGAGCCGCGGACCTCGGCGATCCTCGCCGCCTGTCGCGCTTCGACGCCGGGCGGGATTTCCAGTATCGGGATCCCCACGACCTCCCCCTCTTCCACGAAGTCGTTGACGCCGACGATCACTTTCTCCTTTGCGTCAAGCTCCCTCTGGTATCGGTACGCCGCGTCCGCGATTTCACGCTGGAAAAACCCGGCCTCGATTGCCGGGATCACTCCTCCCAGCGCATCGATCTTTTCAAAATATGCTTCGGCCTCCTCCTCCATCTTCGTCGTCAGCGATTCGACGAAGTAGCTCCCGCCGAGCGGATCGACGGTGTTCGTCACCCCCGTCTCATGGGCGATGATCTGCTGCGTCCGCAGCGCAATCTTGACCGCCTTTTCGGAGGGAAGCGCGAGCGTTTCATCCATCGAGTTCGTGTGGAGCGACTGGGTTCCACCCAGGACCGCGGCGAGCGCCTGATACGCGGTGCGCACGATGTTGTTCTCCGGCTGCTGGGCGGTCAGGGTGCAGCCGGCCGTCTGCGTATGAAACCGGAGCGTCAGGGAGCGGGGGTCCTTCGCCCCGTATCTGTTTTTCATCCTCTTCGACCAGATGCGCCGTGCCGCCCGGAATTTGGCGATCTCCTCGAAAAAATCGAGGTGAGAGTTGAAGAAAAACGAGAGCCGGGGGACGAACTCGTCCACGGCCATTCCCCGTTCGATCCCCGCCTCGACGTACGCAAACCCGTCGGCAAGCGTAAACGCAAGTTCCTGGACGGCGGTGGACCCCGCCTCGCGGATGTGGTAGCCGCTCACCGACACGGGATTCCACCGGGGCATCTCAGCGGCGCAGTACTCGATCATGTCCGTGACGATCCGCATCGAGGGGCGCGGAGGATAGATCCATTCCTTCTGCGCGATGTACTCTTTCAGGATATCGGCCTGGATTGTCCCCCGGAGGTCCGCCGCGCGTGCGCCCTGTTTCACGGCGACCGCCACGTACAACGCGAGCATCATCGCTGCCGGGGCGTTTATCGTCATCGACGTGGAGACGTCCCCCACCGAGATCCCCCGGAAGAGGACCTCCATGTCCGCCAGCGAGCTCACCGAGACCCCGCAGATTCCGACTTCTCCCGCCGAGACGGGATCGTCGCAGTCGCGTCCCATCAGTGTGGGGAGGTCAAACGCCACCGAAAGGCCGGTCTGACCGTGCGCGAGGAGATAGTGGTAGCGGGCGTTCGTATCCTCCGGCGCGCCGAATCCCGCAAACTGACGCATCGTCCAGAGCCTTCCCCTGTACATCGACGCATGGATGCCGCGCGTATAGGGGAATTCCCCCGGGTACCCGATCTCGGAAAGGAAGTTGATACGGGCGACGTCGTCGGGCGTGTAGAGCGGGCCGATCGGTTCCCCGCTCACGGTCGTGAACCTGGCCTCCCGCCCGTCCACGGCGGACGCTCTTCCCGGGCCTCCCTCCGCACGCTTCACAGAACCCTTCCCGCGCTCATTCATGCACTCTCCCTCTCCGTGATGTACGGATGTGACGTTTCCGCGTGCGTAAATTCGGAAATTACCCCCTCTTCTTCAAGACGTGCGGCCGAAACGCCTGTCGAGCTCCTCGATCGAAATTCGGAGTACGATCGGGCGTCCGTGCGGGCAGACATACGGCATGCTCGTGGCGAAGAGCTGGTCGATCAGCGACCGCATTTCCTCTTTCGTCAGGCTGTCCCCCGCTTTGACCGCCGATTTGCAGGAATACGATTTTGCAATGTTGTCCCGCACGTGCGTCGGATCGTTCTGCCTGTACTCCTTGTAGAGCCCGAGCATCTCCTCGACGATCGTCCCCTCGCTCCCCGGGTGCGCGTCCGGGGGGACGCCCTCAATAACCACGGTATTCTTTCCGAAGGGCTTGATGTCGAACCCGAGCACGTCGAATTCCGGGAGAAGCTCACCCAGGAGGGAGAAATCGGCGGCGGAGAGCTCGAGCGTAACGGGGAATAGAAGCTGCTGCGTGCTTCTGAGGTTCGTGGCAAACCTGTGAAGCGCCTTCTCGTAGAGCACGCGCTCGTGCGCCACGTGCTGGTCGACGATGAGGAGCCCATTCCTGATCTGGGAAAGGATATATTTGTTGTGAAGCTGCCAGATGAGGGTCGACCCCCCGCCTTCGGGGCGGGCGCCGTCGTGGGGCAGAAGCGCCCCGGGTTCTCCGGGGAACAGCTCGGCGTTTCCCCCCCCGGGGCCGGGACTCTGGAGGAGTCTCGCGGCCAGGGAGGCCCCCTCTGCAACCACGGGAGAAGAAACGAACGGCAGGATCTCCCCCGTCCTCGTGTCAATTTCTCCCCGCTCCGGAAAATTCCAGAGCGTTCCGCCGCCGCCGCCGGGCCATGCATGCTGGCGGATCGTAAACCGGGTTGAGACTGTTCCCGGCTCGACCCCCCCGTCCTGGATCGTGAGCGCGGGGACCGCTTCCGCGCTCCCCAGCGCGCGCCGGGCGACAGAGGAAACCATCCTGTAGATCGATTGTTCGTCCTCGAATTTCGCTTCGAGCTTTGAGGGATGGACGTTCACGTCCACCTTCTTCGTGTCGACGTCGAGGAAGAGGAGAAAGAAGGGGAACGACCCCTTGTCCAGAAGGTGCTCGTAGGCCGAGGTGACTGCGTGTGCGATCGGACGGTTCACGATGTATCGTCCGTTCAGGAAGAGGTACTGCACCTGCCTGTTCCGCGCCGCGAAGGCAGGCTTGCCGATGAACCCCCGCAGGGACACTGCGGCGGAGTTCTCCTCGACTGGAATCAGCCCCTCGCATCGCCGCTCCCCGAGCACTTCCGCCAGCCGCCGGAGCAAGGGGGCCGGCCTCAGGTTGAACACCGTATCGTTGTCGTTGATGAAATGGAGAGCGATATCCGGCTTGCTTATCGCGATCCGCTGTACCTCGTCGTACACGTGACGGAACTCCGTCACGCCGCTCTTCAGAAACTTCCTCCTGGCCGGAACGTTGTAGAAGAGATTCTGGACCACGAACGTCGTTCCCGGCTCTCTCCCTTCCCGTGTCACGACGGGGGCGCCGCCCCCTTCCACGCTTACGACCGCCGCGGACTCATCCTCCCTCCGCCGCGTTTTCAGCGTGACCCTCGAGACCGCCGCGATCGACGCAAGGGCCTCCCCGCGAAAGCCGAACGACGCGAGCGACTCGAGATCCTCGAACGAGGAGATCTTGCTCGTCGCGTGCCTCAGGAACGACGTGAGGGCGTCCTGTTCGTCCATCCCGGTCCCGTTGTCCGTCACCTGGATAAGCGCGCGCCCGCCTTCCCTGACGACGACGAGGATCTCCGTCCCCCCTGCGTCGAGCGAATTTTCGATGAGCTCCTTGACGACGGAGGAGGGACGTTGAATGACCTCGCCCGCGGCGATCTTGTTTGCGAGGTGGTCCGGCAGGACCGCGATCCGGCGGCTCGTCATGATGCGAACAGTGCCTCCACGAACGATCCCCGGTTGAACGGCTGGAGGTCCTCGATCCCCTCCCCCACCCCGATGAACTTCACCGGGATGTTCAGCTCACGTGAAATCGCGAACACGATCCCCCCTTTCGCGGTCCCGTCAAGCTTCGTCAGGATGAGTCCCGTCACCCCCACGGACGCGCCGAACTGCCTGGCCTGCTGGAGCCCGTTCTGTCCCGTGGACGCGTCGATGGCAAGGAGCACCTCGTGCGGGGCCGCCGGATCGTGTTTCTGAATCACCCGGCGTATTTTTCTGAGCTCTTCCATGAGGTTGACTTTCGTATGGAGGCGCCCGGCCGTGTCGATGATCATCACGTCGGCGCCGCGCGACGCGGCGGCCCGCACGGCGTCGAATGCGACGGCCGCGGGGTCTGCCCCGTGCTTTTGCTGAATGAGCGCCGCCCCGGCCCGCTCCGCCCACACGCCGATCTGCTCGTTGGCCGCGGCGCGGAACGTGTCCGCGGCCGCGATCATCACTTTCTTGCCGGACCGGACGTACTGATGCGCGAGCTTCCCGATCGACGTGGTCTTCCCGACGCCGTTGATCCCGACAACCATGATCACCCAGGGCTTCGCCCCGGTGAGCGCGAATGGGTCGGCCGCGGCGGCGCCGTTCCCGTCGAAGAGCCGGGAGATTTCCTCCTTCAGGAGGGGCAGAAGCCCCGACGTCCCCGGGAGCCCTTCCCGTTGCACTCTCTCCCGTATCGCGGTGACGACCTCTGCGACCGTCGCGGTGCCGATGTCCGCCCCGAGAAGAATTTCTTCCAGCTCCTCGAGCGTGCCGGCGTCGATCGCGTCCCTCGCGCTGACAAGACGGACGACCTTGCCGACGATCCCCTCGCGGGTCTTCGTCAGCGTTTGCCTGAGCTTCTGTATGTTGTCGAAGAGTCCCATCCGGCCTCAGGCCCGCGCCTCCCGGACGACCCCGAGAAAACGCGCGATATACAGAACGAAGGAGACCAGGAGGCCCGCGGTGCACGCGGCCAGGAGGATCCACTTCGCTTCCGGGAGCACGCCCAGGAGCAGCACCAGGATCGTCAGCGCGATGACCGTGGCGGTCCATTTTCCGGTGAGGTTCGACTGCAGGACGACGCCCCGGCGGGATTTCAGGTACATCCCACCGGCCAGGATCAGGAGATCCCGCGCGAGGACCGCCGCGACGAACCAGAGGGGCATATCACCGAGCTTCAGGAGGACGAGCGCCATCACCGTCACGCAGATCTTGTCGGCGAGCGGATCGAGGATCTTGCCCCACTCGGTCACCTCGTTCCGCCAGCGCGCGATGTCGCCGTCGAGCTTGTCGGTGAGCGCCCCGAGAACGAGGATTCCGGCGGCCCAACCGCGCATCGGTACCGGGGGGAGCAGCAAGACGAGGGCGAAGGGGATCGACAGAAGGGCGCGGAATATGCTCAGCAGGTTGGAAAGGGTGAGGAACTCACGCTTCATGCTCTTCCTTCGACTGTTTCGCGTCGATGGGAACGGGGTAGCGTCCGCTGAAGCAGGCGGTACAGTAGTGTTCACCGTGTTCCCGGGGAGCGGACTCCAGGAGGTCTTCGATCGTGAGGTAGCCGATCGAGTCGACGCCGAGCTCCTCTCCGATCTTCCGGATGTCCCCTCCGCACTTATTGGCAATCAGCTCCTTCGGGTTCGGGAAATCCATCCCGTAGTAGCACGGGTGCATGATTGGCGGTGAGGTGACGCGGAAATGGACCTCCTTCGGTCCCGCCTGCCGCACGAGCTGGACGAGCTGCCGCGAAGTGGTCCCCCGTACGATCGAATCGTCGACGATCACGACGACCTTGTCCTTCAGCACCCCTTTGACGGTGTTGAACTTCGTCTTCACTTTGTTTTCGCGGATATCCTGGTCGGGCTGGATGAACGTCCTGCCGATATAGTGGCTCCGGATGAGGCCGATTTCCAGCTTCACCTTTCCACCCATCTTGTTCGTTTCCTGGACGTATCCCATCGTGGCCGTGTTGCTCGAATCGGGCACGTTGATGACGATCACCTTGTCGTCCGGATTCTTCGTCGGAACCGGTTTGGAGCGGGCGAGATTCTTCCCCAGCTTCCGCCTGACCTTGTCGACGCTGTGGCCGAACACACGGCTGTCGGGACGTGAAAAATAAATGTATTCGAAAATGCAGTGGTGCGGCTGCGCCGGCCGGTCGTCGATCCTGAGCGAGGTCACCTCGCCCGACTCCAGGCTCGACCTGTCGATGACGACGATCTCCCCGGGCTGTACGTCACGGACGTATTCTGCGTCCATGATGTCGAATCCGACGGTTTCGGATGCGATCACGAACGCTTTCTCTTTCTTCCCGATGGCGAGCGGACGGAACCCCGCGTGATCGCGCGCGGCGATGAGTGCGGTGTCCGTCAGGATCACGATCGAAAACGCCCCTCTGACCGCCGCTATCGCGTCGCGAATCTGGTCGATCTGGCGCTCATGGGGGCTCCGGGCGATGAGGTGCAGTATCACTTCCGTGTCGGAGGTGGTCTGAAAAATCGTCCCCGCATCCTGGAGTTTCTTCCGGATCTCCCGGAAATTCGTCAGATTCCCGTTGTGGGCAATGGCGATATTGCCCCCCTTGTACATGACGGTGAACGGCTGGATGTTCGCCTTGTTGTTGGAGGCCCCTGCGGTGGAGTAGCGGTTGTGGCCGATCGCGCTGGAACCCTTCAGCACGTCGATGAGAAGCCTGTCCTGGCGGTAGACGTCGTCGACAAGACCGAAGTCTTTGTGGACGTGAAAGCGGGTTTTGCCGGGGGTGCCGTCACTGTCCGCGGTGACGATGCCCGATCCTTCCTGGCCCCGGTGCTGCTGGGCGATGAGTCCGAAATATGTCAGTTGCGCTGCGGCCGGCGATCCGAAGATTCCGAAGACCGCACAGTGGCAATGGGGCTTGTCGATCTCGTGTGTGCTCATTCCCTCGCTGTCAAAAGAATCCTCACAGCCTGAAATATACGATTCCCTCGACGAATTTCCAACACCGCCCGCGGCGCCGGGTGCGCGGTCTCCGCCTCAGTCATCGATGACGGAGTCGTGAAGGAAGTTCACGTCGTCACGCTGACGGTAATCCGTCGTGACGTGGAGGCCGCGGCTCTCCTTGCGCCTCATCGCGCACCGGATGATTAGCTCCGCGCACAGCGCGATGTTCCGGAGCTCGAGGAGCCCCTCCGTCACTTTCGTCTTCTTATAAAACCCTTCGACTTCGTGGCGGATCAGCTCCATGCGCCGCCCGGCGCGCTCGAGGCGGAGGTCCGACCGCACGATCCCCACGTAGTCCCACATGATCTGTTGTATCTCCCTGCGGTTGTGGAGAACGAGTATCCACTCTTCGCTGTTGAACGTCCCGGTGTCGTCCCATTCCCGCACCGCGGGGACCGGGGAGGTCCGGCTGAGAAGGTACTCCGCGGAGGAACGCGCGGCCCTGTCCGAGAAGACGAGGGCTTCCAGGAGAGAATTGCTTGCAAGCCGGTTCGCCCCGTGCACGCCCGTCATGCTCACCTCCCCGGAGGCATACAGACCGTGGATGCTCGTCCGGCCGTCGATGTCCGTCACCACGCCGCCGCACGAATAATGGGCTGCAGGGACGACGGGGATCGGCTCCTTCGTGATGTCGAGCTTGAATTTCGTCAGGCACGTTTCGTAGATGTGGGGGAAGTGTTCGCGCAGGTCGTCGGCGGGGAGGTGCATGAGGTCCAGGAGGACGAAATCGTCCCCCCTCTTCTTCAGCTCGGTGTCGATGGCGTAGGCGACGATGTCGCGGGGAGCCAGCGATTTCCTCTCGTCGTACGCCTGCATGAATTCGTCGCCGTTGCGCGCTTTGAGAATGCCGCCGAATCCCCGCACCGCCTCGGAGATGAGGAACGAGGGGCTCCCGGAATTGTAGAGCGTGGTGGGGTGGAACTGAATGAACTCCATGTTCGCGATCCGGGCGCCCGCCCTGTAGGCCATCGCAACGCCGTCCCCGGTGGCGATGCCCGGGTTGGTCGTGTGGAGGTACGCATTGCCGACTCCCCCCGTCGAGAGCATAACGACGTTCGCCGTAAACGTCTCCACCCGCTTCCCGCCGGTATCAAGGGCGTATGCGCCCCAGCAGTGGACGTTCTTCCTGTCGATGAGGCGTTTCTCGACCGTGTGGTGCTCCGTGATGAGCTCGACCGCGACGTGGTTCTCGAACGTCGTAATCGCGGGGTTTTCCGAGACCGCCTGCAGAAGGGCGCGCTCGATTTCGCGCCCGGTGAGGTCGTTCGCATGGACGATCCGGTTCGTGGAATGCCCCCCTTCCCTGCCCAGGTCGAGCGTCCCCCCTTTGTGCGTAAAGCGGACCCCCACCTCGATCAGCTCGCGGAGCCTCTCGGGCCCTTCCCGCACCATCACTTCCACCGCATCCCGGTGCGAGAGCCCCATCCCGGTGGCAAGCGTGTCCTTCACGTGAAGATCGAACGAATCCACCGCGGACATGACCGCCGCGACGCCCCCCTGCGCGTAATTCGTGTTCGACTCGGCCTTTTCTTTTTTCGTGATGATCGCGACCGTCCCGTGGCGCGCAGCCTTCAGCGCGTAGGAAAGCCCCGCAATCCCGGTGCCGATGATGAGGAAATCGTAACGGTGTATCATGAGCCGCGGCCGGATCTGTGATGGATCGAATGAAAAGGGGCGGTCCCCCGTGTTGTGGAGCCGCCCCTGGAGGTCAGTCCCGCCCGGTCAGTCGAAGCAGTAACTTGCCGTGACGTATCCGAACGTATTGATGTTGTCCTGCGCCCCGATGAGCCCGAGGCCACGCCTGATGGCCTCGTCGCTGACCGTTCCGTCGAGCGCGAAGTTCCCGAACCGGAGGCCGAGGCCCAGCGTGATAAGGCTGTTGTCCGTTCCCGTGTAGCTCCCGAGAAGGACGGTGCTGTTCCCTGCCCATGTGTCCGTCGTGGTCGTCGAGCCCCCCGCCGGACGCTCCGTCTTTGACCCGACGGACTGGAACGTGCGGTAGTACCCCATGCGGCCCGTGAGCCAGTCAAGCAGCGTCCATTCGAGGCCGAGGTTCAGGAGGGGAATCTCCGTCGCCGAATTCGTGACCGTTGTCGTCCCGGTGGCGGGGAGCGGCGGGGTCGTCTCTGTTTTGAAGTTGGAGGTCCTGTAACTCACTCCGCCTGCAAAATAGAAATTCGAGATCTTGTACTCCATCCCGGCGCCGACCGAAAGGAGCATGGCACTCACCTTGACGCTCCCGGTGAACGCGGGGATGCCCGTCTGAGGCGCATCCTGCTTCGGCTGCCCTGAGACGCTCCCGAACGCCGCGTACGGAATGAAATTGACCCTGTTCGACATCTTCAGTTTCAACCGCGCCTCGACCTGTATCTCGGTGGCGGAAGCGGAGTAATTCCCGAGGTTTGCGGCGGCTCCGGCCGCGTTTGTCGCGTCGACGTTGTCCGTGGCTTTGTCGAACCGAATCGCCCCGCTCGCGTCGAACGCCGATCCTCCACCGAGGTCGACGAGCGCCCCGAGACGGAGCCCGAACACGCTCGCGGAAAGTTCCGTCGACGTGCCCGCAGGCGGCACCGGGGCCGTCAGGTTCGTCGCGTCGTTTTTGGCCCAGCCGTAGAGTATCGCTGCGCCGAACGTGATGGAACCCATGTCATACGTCCCGGTCACTTCAAACACGTCCACCGGCCGCAAACCGACCTGAGCTCCACCCGGACGCCCGACAGCATTGACGAACGTGCCGAGTTGGGTCACCATGAGATTCGCAAACGACGGATCATAGCTGAGCACGGCGCCAACTGTCATGTCCTTGCTGAGCGAGAAGTTTGTCCCCGCAAACTGTTTGCCGTATCCGTTGTCCGTACCCGTCGTCCCCCCCGTAACAGCCCCTCCCGCGACGTTCATCCAGGCGTAGTTCTTATACATCTGCTGGTACGCGGGATTGAGAAGCATGATTGTCGGATCGTCATAAATGAACGGGTTGAGGGCCATGTTCGGTCCGAAGCCGGACGGAGCGAGGGGACCCCCGCCGAGCGCGAGTTCGCGCGCCAGCCCACCCGGATGTGCTCCTGCGAACAATGAGCCCGTTAGCATCGTGAATGCCATTGCGACAGTAGCAATGCGCCTTCCCATGTGGCCTCCTTGGTTGTGATGATGTGTGCGGTAGAGCGTGGAGAAGGAGAGGCACCCTGACCCTTCAGTGCCCCGGTAAATGCGAATATAAAAAAAATGATTCCATCAATCAAGCCCCGGGAGGGGTCCGCTTTCCGTGCATGAACTTGAGTGACAGGACCGTGTCGATGAATTTTACGCGCGCAGCCAGATCCTCTTCCGGGCCGTTGTTATCGATGACAAAATCTCCCAATTCGGTCGATTCTGCTGGAGAGATCTGCGCCCGCATTCTCGCGATCACGTCGGCCCTGGAAAGATTGTCCCGCTGCACGACGCGAGCGACGCGAATCTCCTCCGGCGCCGTCACAACGACGGTCGCATCCAGGTTTTTATCCAATCCTGATTCGAATATGAGCGCGGCTTCGACGATCGCGTACGGACTGGCGGCGGATGCCGGAATTCTGGCGAGCGCCTCATTCAGGGAGGAGAACACGACGGGATGGACGATGGAATTCAGAACGCGGAGCTTCGCGGGATGCGCGAACACGATCCGGGCGAGATCGCTCCGCCTGAGCCCCCCCTCCGGTCCGTAGATCTCCGGACCGAATTCCCGCGCGATGGCGCGCCTGACCGCGGCGTTCGTTTCCGTGAGATCGCGGGCGATGGCGTCCGCCGACAGGACCACCCTGCCGAGCCTCCCGAAACACCGGCAGACCGAGCTCTTCCCGCTCCCTATCCCCCCCGTAACGCCCACGAGAGGGAAGAGCCTATTTGGCATAGGATACCGAGCGGTATTCCCTGATCACGGTCACTTTGATCTGTCCCGGATACTCCATCTCGGCCTGAATCTTGGCCGAGATGTCGTGCGCGAGCTGGTCCGCCATCGCGTCGTCGACCTTGTCCTGTTCCACGACGACACGGACTTCGCGGCCCGCCTGTATCGCATAGGTTTTCGCGACCCCCTGGAACGACTGCGCGAATGCCTCGAGTTTCTCGAGACGCTTGATGTAGCCCTCCACGGATTCCCTGCGGGCGCCGGGGCGCGCCCCGCTTATCGCGTCTGCCGCCTGCACCAGCGCGGCGATCGGCGACTCCATGGGGATGTCGTCGTGGTGCGACCCGATGGCGTTCGCGACCGTGGGATGCTCCCCGTATTTCTTCGCGACCTCATAGCCCAGGAGCGCGTGGGGGCCTTCCAGCGACTTATCCACGCACTTGCCGATGTCATGAAAGAGCCCGGCCCGTTTCGCAAGGTTGGCGTCCAGCCGCAGTTCGCCGGCCATCATCCCCGTCAGGAATGCGACCTCGATGCTGTGCTGGAGCATGTTCTGGCCGTAGCTCGAACGGTATTTCATGCGCCCGACGAGCCGCAGGATCTCGTTGTGGGCGCCGTGAAGACCGACCTCCAGGAGCGTGTTCTCGCCGATCTTCAGGACCTCCTCCTCGAGCTCGCTCCGCACCTTCTCCACCACCTCCTCGATCCTCGCCGGGTGGATGCGGCCGTCGGCGATGAGCCGTTCGAGCGAAAGCCGTGCGATCTCGCGCCGGAACGGGTCGAAGGCGGAGAGGATGACCGCCTCGGGGGTGTCGTCGACGATGACGTCGACGCCGGTCGCCGCTTCGAAGGCCCGTATGTTTCTCCCCTCCCGGCCGATGATCCTCCCCTTCATCTCGTCGCTCTGGATGTTCAGAACGCTCACCGTCGTCTCCACCGAATGATCGGCGGCGGTGCGCTGGATCGCCTGCACGACGAGCTTCTGCGCTTCCCGCTTGGCTTCGTCGCGCGCTTTGTCCCTGATATCCTTGAGCATGTGGGCCGCCTCGGCGCGGGCTTCGTTCGCCAGGTTGTCCATCAGGATCCGTTTCGCCTCGTCGTGCGAGAGCCCCGACGCCCGCTCCAGGCGGACGTTCTCCTCCTGGATGAGGCGTTCCAGCTCCGTCCGGTGTACCTCGAGAGCCCTGCCCTGCTCGTCCAGATTCCGTTTCAGGATCCCCTGTTCCCGTTCCTTCTTCCCGAGCAATTCGACCTTGCGGTCGATGTTCTCCTCGCGGACCTCGATCGCCTTCTCCTGCGCCTGGAGTTTCCCGCGTTTGCTCTGGACGTCGGTGTCAAACTCCTTCTTTTTCTGATACCACTCGTCCCGTGCTTCGAGAAGTTTTTCGCGCTTGAGGGTTTCCGCCTCTTTTTCAGCGTCGGCAAGGACCTTTTTGGCCTGCTCTCTGGCGGAGGAGACCTTGTTCTGACCGGCGCGGGTGTTGAGGTACCATCCGAGGAAGAGGCTTGTGCCGCAGGCAAGCAGCACGATGGGAATAACAATCTCAGGTTGCATTCTGTCTCCGCATGCTCAGGTGGCGCGGACAAAAAAATCCGCACACGTCAACCGTCTCAAAGAAAAGGCACTTATGAAAGAACCCTTCCAACACAGTGGGTGCTCGCCTGAACGTCTTTTACTTCCACCCTCTCGCTCGTCCCGCCTTACGGCGGAATGTCATCGCAAGAATCCCGCCGAAGCAGGATGAGGCATGTAATCGACGCCCACGAGTCGGGCTCCCATTATAAAAATGTTGGTTCTTTATAATGTGTGTGAGACGACTGACGGTGCGGAATTTTCCGTACTCGTCATGTACCGAGATGCAAAGAACGGCAACCGAGCGGGGGAAACCTCACACCTCCCTGAGCGAGTTGTCCAGGTAGTGTGTGATCTTCCCGATTTCCCCCTCAACGAGAGCGGACATGCTGCGGACCTTCTCCCGCTCCTTGAAGAGATCTTCTGTTATGTTCAATGCTGAAAGTACCGCCACGGTGAGCGTGGGCTGCTCCGGGAGCTTCGCGTGGATCGTATTGATCATCTCATCCACGTACGTCGCAACCCTGCGCGTGAACTCCTCGCTCTCACCCCGGAGGGGGTACTCAGAGCCGAATATGCGTACCTTGATACTCTTCTTGTCGGTGTTCATCTGCCGTAAGCCGTGGTTCATCCTGCTCCGCATCCAGTCTCACACACTCCGGGCGCGCGGGTCCTTTCTCAGAGGTACGCGTCCAGTTTCGCGATCAGGTCTTTCACTTTCGCGGCGAGAAGGTCGCGTTCCCCCCCGGCGAAATTTGTACCACCCTCCTGGGCATGGTCCGCGGCGACTTTTCTCATCTGGGCCGCGTCCGCCCGAATCTGCTGGAGCTCGCGTTCCAGCCGTGCGACATGCGCCTCCAAGGATTGCTTTTGTTCGCGCAGGCCGGCGATGACTTCGGCGGCCCTCCGCGCACTTTCCCACAACGCCTTGATGTTTCCTTCAACGGATCTGACGTCTCCCGCTGGGAGCGTGCTCTCGTCGACAGCTTGAGGATCCACGCTGCTGTTCACTTGAGACCCCGGATCGTTAGCGCATGCTTCGCAGCGCGGCGCCGTGAGCTTTTTCGACGCCTGCCACCACGCGGCCGACCGCAGCTTCGGTTTCGGCGTCGGTCAGCGTCTTTTCAAGCGACATGAACTCGAGCGTAAATGCGACGCTCTTCTTCCCTCCGGGGAGCTGTTCTCCTTGGTACACATCGAACACTTCCACGGACTGGAGAAGTTCAGTCGCCGATTCCCGGATAGTTGCTTCTAGACTCGCCGCCGGGATCCCTGCGTCGACCGTGAAGGCGACGTCCCGCTTCACCTTCGGATAGCGGGGAAGAGGGACAAACGACGGGCGGGAGTCCCTTCGGAATCGCTCCACCCCTATTTCAGCGACAAAGACGGGTCGCTCGAGGCCGAACAGTTCGAGAACTTCTTTCGATACACCGCCCAGATAACCCGCGTAACTTCCTTGAATTTCAATGGCTAGCGTGTTATCAGTTAAACCATTGCTGGTAGAATAAGAAATAAACCGACTTTTGTCAAGGGCAAACTTGGCGAGCAGGAACTCGATATCTCCCTTCAGGTCAAAGAGATCGACATCTCTCCTGTGACCGCTCCAATGGACAGGGGCCGAACCCCCTGTCAATAAGAGACAAAGCCTCTCCTCTTCGAGATAATTCTCGACGAGCTTCGGCGCGGGGCCGTTATCGATGTGGAATACATGCCCGATCTCGAACAGTCTCAGGTCGAAATTGCCTGCGTTGTGGTTCCGTGCCGCCGTTTCCAGGAGCCCGGGGACCATGCTTGTCCGGAGTGCCGCCATGTCCTGATTCTGGGGGTTCAGTATCAGGACGGGAGTTCCTCCCCCCAGCGCGGCCTTCTTTTGCTGCTGCATCGGGTTGGTGATCGCCTCCTGGTACCCCCTCCCCGCCATGGCATCCTGCAGCGTCTGCTCCCGAGAGGCGGGAGGGAACGGCTGCCTGTAACTGAACGTGGCGCCCGACCCGGATTCGATCCTGTCGTAACCGTACACCCGCGCCACCTCCTCGATGAGGTCGATTTCGCGCTCCACGTCGACCCGGAATGTCGGGACGCGGAATCGTACCGAGTCCCCCTTCACCCCCGACTCCGTGATGCCGATGAGGGCGAGGGAACGGACGATCTCCGGCTTTTTCAGCTTCGTCCCGAGGAGATGATTCACGCGTGCAACGCGCAGGGGGACCGACCGTTCGCGGATCTTTCGCGGGTACACGTCGACAACCCCTTTCAGGAGGGACCCCCCCGCCAGGTCAAGGACGAGCGCTGCCGTCCGGTCAAGCGCGTAACGGACTCCTCCCGGATCGGCCCCTCTTTCGAATCTCTGGGAGGCGTCCGTGCTTATCCCGAGAAGCTTCGCCGTCCGGCGGATGCTTGACGGCTTCCAGTATGCCGCTTCGATAACGATATCGGCGGTCGTGTCGCTGATCTCCGAGTTTGCTCCTCCCATGATCCCCGCGATCGAAACCTCTCTTTCCCCGTCGCACACCATGACCGCGCCTGCGGGAAGCGTGTGGTCCTTCCCGTCGAGCGTCGTGAACGGCGTCCCTCCTTTTGCGCCCCGGACGACGATCCGCCCTCCGCGCAGAAGCGCGTGATCGAACGCGTGAAGGGGCTGCCCGCACTCGTACATGACGTAGTTCGTGATGTCAACGACATTGTTCCGCGGCCTCAGTCCCGCGTTGCGCAGGGCATTCTGGAGCCACCGCGGCGAAGGGCCGATCTTCACCCCCCTGATCATCCGGGCGGCGAACCTCGGACAGTTCTCGCTCTCCTCCACGGTCACCGAAAGGTGCTTCCCGATGGGCTCGGCGGACTCTCTGGGTTTCACGCGGGGGAGCACCGGGAGCACGCCGGTGAGGACGGCGATTTCACGCGCCACGCCTATATGGCTCAGCCAGTCGGGCCGGTTCGGCGTGATCTCCAGGTCGAAGGCGACGTCGTCGAGCCCGAAGTACGAGGCTAGGGTCTCCCCGGGCTTCGCGTCCCTGTCGAGCACCATGATCCCGGCGGAGTCCTTCCCCATGTCGAGTTCGAATTCCGAGCAGATCATCCCCGAGGACTCCACTCCCCGTATCGCGACGCGGGAGAGGACAAACGGCGCCCCCGAGGGATCGTGCTGGTTGCGCGGAACCGTCGCACCGACAATACCGACGACGACTTTTTGTCCCGGAGCGACGTTCGGGCCCCCGCAGACGACCTGCAGCGTCTCCCTCCCCGTCCCTACCGTGCAGACGGAGAGCCTGTCGGCCCGGGGATGCTTCTCCTTCGTCAGGACCTCTCCCACCACGAACCCGTTATAGCGCGTGTCGAGCCGCTCGACGCTCTCGAATTCGAGCCCGAGCATCGTCAGCCGTTCGGCCAGAACAAGGGGGTCGATCGAAAAATCGATGTACTGCTTCAGCCACCGTTCGAGGATTCTCATTGTCGGAACTGGTTGAGGAACCGGATATCGTTGTCGAAAAAGAGACGTATGTCGTCGATCCCGTGCCTGAGCATGGCGATCCTGTCGATCCCCATCCCGAACGCGTACCCCGTGTACACCTCGGGGTCGTATCCGACCGAGCGGAAGACGTTCGGATCCACCATCCCGCACCCCAGAATCTCCAGCCACCCGCTCTGTTTGCACAGCCGGCATCCCTTCCCGCCGCAGATGAAGCAGCTGATGTAAATGTCGGCGCTCGGCTCGGTAAACGGGAAGAATGTCGGACGGAACCGGAATTTCAGACCGGCGCCGTAGTAGCGCGTGATAAACTCGATCAGCGTCCCTTTCAGCTCCGCGAATGTGACCCCCCTGTCCACGCAGAGCCCCTCGACCTGGTGAAACATGCAGTAGCTCCGCGCACTGATGGCTTCATTCCGGTAGACCTTCCCCGGCATGATGACGCGGAGCGGCGGCTGGTGCTCCTCCATAACGCGGATCTGCACGGGGGACGTATGCGTGCGCAGGAGCGCCCGCGGACCCAGGAAAAACGTGTCCTGCATGTCGCGCGCGGGATGGTCGGGCGGAAAATTCAGCGCGCCGAAATTATGATGGTCGTCCTCGATCTCGGGTCCGTCGGCGACGCCGAACCCCATCGACACGAATATCGCCCTGATCTCATCGAGCGTCTGCGTGAGCGGGTGCTTCGAACCGATGAATCCGCGTCGCCCGGGGAGGGAGAGGTCCGCCGGGGGGGGCCCGGCGGAGGCGGGCGTCCCGATGGCCGCGGACTTCTCGTCAAGCATCTTCTGGACCGCGGAGCGCAGCTCGTTCAGCATCCTGCCGAGCGCGGGACGTTCCTCCGGGTTCGCGGTCCTGAGCCTGTCAAAGAGCGCCGCGATGGAGCCTTTGCGCGCCAGGAACCTGACCCGGAATTCGTCGATGCCGCGCGGGTCCGTCACGGTGCGAATCGCGTTTTCCGCTTCTTCGCGCAGCGAGGTTATTTCGGAGTGCATGGAGGCGCCGGAAAATGGGACTTCCCATCCCCGGAGCGGAGCGCCCGTGGACGTCCGCGCCGTGAATGGGAAGACGTTGATTGGGTTATGCGAGGGCGAACTTCACAACCTCGGCAAAGGCCTCGGGGCTGCTGACCGCCAGCTCCGCGAGGATCTTGCGGTTGATCCCTATCTGTTTCCTGTCCAGCCCGGCGATGAGCCGGGAATACGTCGTGCCGTGCAGCCGGGCCGCGGCGTTGATGCGCGTGATCCAGAGCTGGCGGAATGTTCTCTTCTTGGTCTTGCGGTCGCGGTACGCGTACTGAAGCCCCTTGTCGATGTGGTGCTTCGCAACCGTCAGGACTTTGCTTCTCGCACCCCAGTAGCCTTTCGCACCCGCGAGTATGCGTTTGCGGCGGCGGTGGGAGGCAACTTTGTTCTGCGATCGAGGCATAGTTGCTCTTGTCCCTGATGTGGATTATGGAATTCCGGACGTTCCCCCCCGGAGGGGAGGCGCCGGCGTGAGTGTACAGGCTCAGACGTTCAGCATCATCTTGACCGCCGGCGTGTCCTGTTTGGAAACGTAGTGCCCCTTCCGGAGCTTGCGTTTCCGCTTCGTCGACTTGGACGTCAGGATGTGGCTCCGGTACGCGCTTCCGCGCTTTACCATCCCGGAGGCGGTGAGCCTGAACCTTTTCTTGGCGCTGCTTTTCGTCTTCATTTTCGGCATGGAGCGCGTTCCCTTCGTTATGCTTCGGCCGCCTTTTCTTCAGGTTTGGCGTCGGGTTTGATGATTTTCTTCTTCTCCGGAGTGAGGATCATGATCATGCTCCTCCCCTCCATGTGTGCTGCCTGGTCGACTTTCGAAATATCGGTGAGCTGCGCCACGAGCCGCGTGAGGAGCACCTCCCCTTTTTCCTTGTACGTGATCTCACGCCCCTTGAAGACGACCGTGGCCTTCACCTTGTGCCCCTCGCCGAGGAACCGGCGGGCGTGCCGCACCTTGAAATCAAAATCGTGCACGTCGGTGTTGGGGTGGAACCGCAGCTCTTTGAGCAGGGAGACGTGCTGGTGCTTCTTCTGAATCTTGTCCTTCTTGGCGAGCTCGTACTTGAACTTGCCGAAGTTGATGATCTTGCAGACCGGAGGGACGGCCGTCGGCACAATTTCGACGAGATCCGCGTCCCGTTCCTTCGCAAGCGCTATGGCGGCCGCCGGCGTCATCACGCCGAGCTGCCCGCCGTGCTGGTCGATCACGCGCACTTCCGGCACGCGGATCTCATCGTTGATGCGAGCCCGTTTTTCTTTGCTGATGGATTTGCCTCCTAGGTGGTGAGTCCTTTGCCTGCGATTTCGGCGGTCAGTTTCCGGAGCACCTCTCCACGCGGCATGGGGCCGAGGTCCCCTTTCCTGTGCTGGCGCACGGCAACCGTGTCCGCGGTCCGTTCCTTCTCCCCGACGACGAGCATATAGGGAGCTTTCCGCACCTCCCACTCCCTGATCTTGTAGCCGATCTTCTCGTTCCTGTCGTCGAGTTCCGCGCGAACGCCCGCGGACTTCAAATCTTCGTGAACTTTTCCCGCATAATCAAGCGACGCGTCGGTGATCGGGAGCACCGCGCACTGCACCGGGGCGAGCCAGAGCGGAAATTCGCCGGCGTAGTGTTCGATAAGCACGCCGATGAACCGCTCCATGGAGCCGAACGGCGCGCGGTGAATGATGACGGGCCTGTGTTTCGCCCCGTCGCTCCCGGTATACTCCAGGTCGAACCTCTCGGGCATGACATGGTCGACCTGTACGGTGCCGAGCTGCCATGTCCTCCGGAGAGCGTCGAGGACCATGAAGTCGATCTTCGGTCCGTAGAACGCGGCTTCCCCGATGCCGACGAAATAGTCGAGATTCATCGCGTCGGCGGCCTCCCGGACCTCGTGTTCGCCCTGCTCCCACTGCTCGTCGTTCCCGCCGTATTTTTCCGTGTTCTTCGGATCGCGGAACGAGAGGCGTGTCCTGAAATCCTTGAACCCCAGGGTGCTGAACACGAGCTGGATGAGGTCGATGACGTCGCACAGCTCGTCCTTCAACTGGTCCTGGCGCACGTACATGTGCGAATCGTCGACGGTGAACGAACGGACCCGGGTGAGACCGTTGAGCTCACCCGACTGTTCGTAACGGTATACCGTGCCGAATTCCGCCAGGCGGAGCGGCAGATCCCTGTAGCTTCGCGGCCTGGCCAGATAGATCTGGTGGTGATGGGGACAGTTCATCGGCTTGAGCAGATACTGCTCCCCCTCCATGACGATCGGCGGGAACTGGCTGTCCTTGTAGTAGGGGTAGTGCCCGCTCGTCCTGTACAGATTCAGATTGGCGATGTGCGGCGTGATCACGGGCTGGTAGCCGCGTTTGCGCTGCTCCTCCTTGAGGAACGACTCAAGGGTTTCCCGCAGGATCGTCCCTTTCGGGAGCCAGATCGGGAGTCCCCCTCCCACCTTCGGGGTCAGGAGGAAGAGCTCCATCTCCTGCCCGATCTTCCGGTGATCGCGTTTCTTCGCCTCCTCCAGCCGCGCGAGATGCTCGTCGAGCTCCTTCTGCGTGGGAAAGGTCACGCCGTAGATCCGCTGAAGCATCTTGTTCTTCTCGTCCCCGCGCCAGTACGCGCCCGCCACGCTGAGGAGCTTGATCGCCCGGATCAATCCGGTCGAGGGGATGTGCGGCCCGAAGCAGAGGTCGGTGAAATTTCCCTGGTGATAAAACGTGATCTCTTTCCCCTTCAGTCCGTCGAGGAGCTCCAGCTTGTACTGGTCCCCCTTCTTCCTGAAATACGCAACCGCGTCCTCCCAGGGCTTGACCTCGCGGCTGTACGGGACGTCGCGTCCGGCGAGGTCCGCCATCTTCTTCTCGATCAGCACCAGGTCGTCAGCGGTGAGGGAATGGTCCCCCATGTCGATGTCGTAGTAAAACCCGTTTTCGATGGCGGGACCGATGCCGAACTTGGTGCCGGGGAACAGGGCCTCCACCGCCTCGGCCATCAGGTGCGCCGAGCTGTGCCAGTACGTCCTCTTCGCCTCGTCGTCCTTCCATGTGTGAATCCGGATCGACGCATCGTTCTCGATCGGCCTGAAAAGGTCCACCACGTTCCCGTCGACGGAGATCGCGAGCGCATCCCGCGCGAGGCCGCGCCCGATCGAGGCGGCGATTTCCTTCCCGGTGACCCCCCGCGGGAATTCTCTTCTGGACCCGTCGGGGAGGGTTATTGTAATATTATCCATGTCGTCGACATCACAAAAAAAAACGGAGCAGGCTCCGCTTCAGGCGTTCATCACTGTGGGCGATACAGGAGTCGAACCTGTGACCTCTACCATGTCAAGGTAGCGCTCTAACCAACTGAGCTAACCGCCCGTACCTCTGTCGCGGGATATCCCTGCTCTTCGCCCCCGCGCAATGACCGGTCATTCTCGTACCGAGGGCCGGACTCGAACCGGCACGGACCTTTCGGTCCTCAAGATTTTAAGTCTTGTGCGTCTGCCATTCCGCCACCCCGGCCCCGGAATTCGACATATTTTGAGGCGCCCCGGGCGGGACTCCCGGCCGGCTGTCTGTAACCGCGGTTCAGCGTAGTGAATATGGTACGGATTTGAGGAAAAAGATGCAAGGAGTATCAGGAGTGCGCTTTCGGGTATGCGCCTCGCCATGTGCGGCCAGGGGCAAGCCGGAGATAAAAAAGCCGCGCCATCCTTGCGGAGCGCGGCCCTGGCATTTCGTGCGCGTCATCTTCGAGGCGACGACCGGATTCGAACCGGTGCATAAAGGTTTTGCAGACCTCTCCCTTACCACTTGGGTACGTCGCCGTAAACGCTGGCTCTTCCGGGATCACCTGCCCCGTAAAAAAAAAGCCCCGCCACCTGGTGGGATTGGGGGCGGCGGGGCCACTTTAAAGCGAAGTGTGTTTACAGAGACGATCGGTGCGATTACCGACCATCTCCTGCCCCGAAGGGCAGAGCGGGAAACGGGATTCGAACCCGCGACATCAACCTTGGCAAGGTTGCGCTCTACCAACTGAGCTATTCCCGCATTGGCAGCAACAATGTAAGGAACCGACCCTGAATTTGCAAGTCACAGCTTACAAAGAGCGGATTCCGTTTACCAATGCGTCGTGAAAAAATATACCTCGGCGCCGGATGAAAGTCAAGTGCCCCCGGAAATTCTTTTTGCGGCTTTTTTTGCGAGAACCATATCGGAATACGAGGCTTTCACGACGCTTTCATCCGCGATCCCGAACGCGTTTCTCAGGTCCTTCATCGTCGCGACGGACGCGGCGGTTTTCCCCCCGGTCACCTCGAACTCCACGAACGTCCCCAGTCCCTCCACCTCATCGATGTGGATCCGCGCGTCGCGGAACAGGTAGAGGTCCCGGCGCTTCCGCACAACGGCAAGGACTCCGAAAGCGTCCGTCAGAACGACGCTGAGGCCCGGGGCATTCCCGACCGTCTCGCGCGTGAACCGGCTCCATCGCTCCGCATTCTCCTCGGGCCTGTCGTAAAATATGAGTTCCGGTTCCGCCCCTTCGATCTCGCGCAGTTTCAATCGTCCGTGCGGCACCCGAAAATACGTGTCCTGCTGCACGAGCGTCCCCTGCGCGGCAGCCCCACAGGCGGCGGCGCATTCACGCGCGCGCGCAAGCGACGCGAACCGCGCTTTCAACTCGAGATTGACGGGCATCGTTATCGGAGAAGGCGGGAGGGAACTCTCAGCGGGTGATGTCGATGATCTTGTACTTCAGGAGCCCTGCGGGGACCGTGATATCCACCGTTTCCCCCTTCACTTTTCCGAGAAGAGCCTTGCCGATGGGGGACGTCACCGAGATCTTGTTCTCCTCGAATTTCGATTCCTCCGGGGAGACCAGAAGATACTCGTGGACCTCGTCCGTCTTCAGATCCTTCAGCTTCACCCGGCTCAGGATGTAGACCTTGTCGTTCGGCAGGTCGCTCGCCTGGATGATCTTCGCCCGCGAGAGCGTCTGTTCCAGTTTCGCGATCTTCAGCTCGAGGTGCTGCTGCTCCTCCTTCGCGGCGTCGTATTCGGCGTTCTCGGAAAGGTCGCCGTGCCCGCGCGCGTCGGAGATCTTCATCGCGACGGATTTGCGGCCGTTCGTTTTCAGCTCCCGCAGCTCCTGCTCGATTTCCACGAGCCGCTCGCGCGTGAGATAGACCGCCTCGGGAAGACCGTTTGACGTCATGGTGCACCTCTGCCTGAAGAATAGGACAAAAAGAATAGCCATCATCCGCACCTGCGAATGGTGGCTACCCTTTGACGATCGTTGAATCAACTCCCCCTAAAGTACACAAGCGCCGGGGTTAAAAGCAAGCGGAAAATGTTCATTCCGCCTTCGTGCGCGGGTCGACAAGGATGAGGTGTCCCAGTTTGTCCCGTTTTGTCTGCAGATACCGCGCGTTGATCTCGTTCGCGTCGATTTCCAGGGGGACCCGCTCGACGATATCAAGGCCGTACCCGTGGAGGCCGACGACTTTTTTCGGGTTATTCGTCATGAGCCGCATCTTGCGCACTCCCAGATCCCTCAATATCTGCGCCCCGATCCCGTAATCCCGGAGGTCGGCGCGGAAGCCGAGTTTCTCGTTCGCCTCGACGGTATCGAGCCCTTCGTCCTGGAGCCTGTACGCTTTGAGCTTGTTGACGAGCCCGATCCCCCTCCCCTCCTGCCTCATGTACAGGACGATGCCGGAGCCGGCCTTTTCCACCATGAGGAGCGCCGCCATGAGCTGTTCGTTGCAGTCGCAGCGGAGCGAGCCGAATATGTCCCCGGTGAGGCATTCCGAGTGCACGCGGACGAGCGTCGGCACATCGGGGAGGATCGTTCCCTTGACGAGGGCGATGTGCTCCTTGCTGTCCGTCTCGCTCCGGTAGAGCGCGATGTCGAACGTGCCGTATTTCGACGGGAGCCGGGTCGTGACGATCCGCTGGACGAGCTTCTCGCGCGTCATCCGGTACTCGATGAGATCGCGGACGGTCACGATCGCCATGGAGAACTGCCGCGCGATCTTGAAGAGGTCCGGAACGCGCGCCATCGTCCCGTCCGCGTTCATGATCTCGCAGAGGGCGCCGACGGGCGTCAGCCCCGCCAGCGTGCAGAGATCGACAACGGCCTCCGTGTGTCCGGTGCGCCTGAGGACGCCGCCGTCGAGCGCCCGAAGCGGGAAGATGTGGCCGGGGCGGGCGAGGTCGGCGGGTTTGGTTCCCGGCGCCGCCAGCGCCCGCACGGTTGCGGCCCTGTCGGCGGCCGAAACTCCCGTCGTCGTCCCGTGCGTGTAATCGACGGAGACCGTGAACGGCGTCTCGTGCAGCGACGTGTTGCTGTCCACCATCAGCTCCAGACCGAGCTCCTTCGCGCGGGGCGCGGTGAGGGGGGCGCAGATGATCCCGCGGCCGTGCGTCGCGAAGAAATTGATGACGCCGGGATCCACGAACTCGGCCGCGCAGGCAAAGTCGCCTTCATTCTCCCTGTCGTCGTCGTCCACCACGATCACGGTCCTGCCGCGGCGGATCTCGGCGATGGCGTCATCTATGTCGTTGAATCGATCCATGTGTTCGGCGCTCTTTCCCACGCGCACTCCCCCCCCCCGAATTCCTACTTTATCTCTTTCACCGGCGTTGCCTCGCCCGTCCCCTCGCTGACGACGGAGGTGATCGACGAGCGTTCGAATTTCATCTTCACGTTGTCCGCGACCTGCACCAGGACCGTCTTCTCGTCGATCCCCGCGATCGTTCCGTACATTCCGCCCGCCGTGATGACCTTGTCCCCCTTCTTGAGCGCGTCGAGAAGCTTCTGACGATCCTTCTGCCGCTTCTGCTGCGGGCGGAGGATCATGAAGTAAAAGATCCCGATGATGAGGGCGAACATGAGCAGCGTGCTGAAGAGACCCTGCCCCGCGTCTCCCCCCGACGGTGCCATGAACATGAACACTGATGATGTTGTCACTGGTTCCTCCGGTTTCGTGTCGGTGATTTACGTGATTGTGTCCGCCGGCCCGGCGGACAGTCGAGCGACCATCCCGTCCTTCCAGGACGCGAAGGTTCCCTTCAAAATCTCCTCGCGCGCCCGGGACAGAAGCCAGACGTAAAACGTCAGGTTGTGGACGGACGCGAGTTGCAGTGCGAGGATCTCCCCCGCCTTGAAAAGATGGCGGAGATAGGCGCGGGAGAAATTCCTGCACCCGTAGCATGCGCACTCCGGATCGACGGGGCCGAAATCCCCCGCGTGCGCCGCATTGCGCATGTTCAGCTTCCCGTGCCGCGTGAACAGGACGGCGTTCCTCCCGTTGCGCGTCGGCAGGACGCAGTCGAACATGTCCACCCCCCGCGCGATCGCTTCGAGCATGTTCACCGGCGTCCCCACCCCCATCAGGTAGCGGGGCCGGCCGGCCGGGAGTATGTCGGTGCAGAGCGCGGTCATGCTGTACATCGACTCCTCCGGCTCCCCCACCGAAAGTCCGCCGATCGCGTACCCGTCAAAACCCATCGCTGACAGGGCGCGGGCCGACTCTTCGCGGATCCCGCCGTAGGTGCTCCCCTGCACGATCCCGAACAGAAACTGCTCCGTCCCGTATTGCGGCGACGTCTGCTCCATGCGGGCCCTGGCCCGGAGGGCCCACCGGATCGTCAGGTCGTTCGAGCGGCGCGCGTACGCCTCATCGCACGGGAACGGGGCACACTCGTCGAGCACCATCATGATGTCCGACCCGAGCGAGCGCTCGATATCGATGACGCCTTCCGGCGTAAACTGATGCTCTGACCCGTCGATGTGCGAGCGGAAGCGGACTCCGTCTTCATCGATCCGCCGGAGCGCCGAGAGGCTGAACACCTGGTAACCGCCGCTGTCGGTGAGTATCGGCTTCGTCCAGCCGATGAACCGGTGGAGCCCCCCTGCCCTCTCAATTGTCGTTGTTCCGGGGCGGAGGTACAGGTGATAGGCGTTTCCCAGGATCACCTGCGCACCGAGTTCCTCGAGTTCCCTCTGCTCAACCGCCTTGACGGAACCCTGCGTACCCACGGGCATGAACACCGGGGTGGCAATCTCCCCCCTGGCGGTCACGATGACGCCGGCCCGTGCGCTTCCGTCGGTCTGTGCAATGGAGAACTTCAAGGAAGCAAGGTAGGGATTCGGGGACGGAAAATCAACGCGCCCGATTGGAAGGGGAATTCCCCGGAAGGGAAATGCCGGAGAGCGCCGACGGGATGCATGCGGCGATATCGGTGGCGAGCATGCTCCGCCGGCCGAAACGTTCCGCCGCGAGATCGCCGGCAAGCCCGTGAACGAAGACGCCCGCACATGCCGCCAGGGGGGCGGGGATTCCCTGCCCCGCGAATCCCGCGATGAGCCCGGTCAGCACATCGCCGCTGCCGATGGTGGCCATACCCGGGTTCCCGGTGGAATTCACGTACGCAATCCCCCCGGGCGCCGCAGTGACGGTGGGGGCGCCCTTCAGAACGAGAACAGCCCCGAACAGCCTTGCGGCATCCCGCGCGGCGCTGACGCGGAATCGTTCTGCGTCGGCGGCCGTCCCGCCGGCCAGCGCCGCAAATTCCCCCGTGTGCGGTGTCAGGATCACGGGGGATGTTTTTTTCTTCAGAAGAGAAGCCTCACCCGAGAGTGCGAACAGTGCGTCGGCATCGACGACGACGGGTTTGTCCAGCTTCAGGAGCAATTCCCGGACGAACGCGATGGTTTCTTCGTCCCGCGAAATCCCCGGCCCGAGCGCCACCGCATCCGCCCACGCGGCCCGCTCAAGAACCCCCGCAACCGAGTCCGGGCCGAACGCGCCCGCGCCCGATTCCCGGATGGGCGCCATGATTACCTCCGTGACTCTCCTGGCGATCGCAGGCTGTATCGATGACGGGAACGCCAGAACAACAGCCCCCGCGCCCGAGCGGAGCGCCGCCCCCGCGGTCATGAGAGGCGCCCCGATGAACGCCCTGGACCCGGCGACGACAAGCACTTTGCCGGCGCTGTATTTATGCGCGGTGCGCGGACGGGAGGGTAACATCCGCGCGACGTCTTCAGAAAGGACACGGTATACAGCGTCCCCTCCACCCCGCAGGAGCCGGGGGGGGAGACTGATATCCCCGACATGCACCGCGCCGCTCCTGTCGCACCCCTCACCGACGTAATGCCCGATCTTCGCGAGACCCATGGCGACGGTGAGGTTCGCTTTAACGGCGGCGTTTCCCACCATCCCCGTCGAGGCATCGACACCGGACGGGATGTCCACCGATGAGACGAACGCGCCGCATCCGTTTATCCACGTTATGGCGGCAAGTTCTCTGCCGGCGACGTCTCCGGAAAACCCGGTCCCGAATATCGCGTCGACGACGATGTCGGCCCCGGGGGGGAATTTCGGCCCCCTCCCCGCAGGGAGTTCGGCAACATGCACTCCGGATTCACGGATCCGGCCCATCCGGAGAACGATGTCGAGATTGATTTTCGCGTCTCCCCTCACCGATCGCCGCCCTCCCAGGAGGATCACATGGACCTCTCCCCCCCTGTTGGCGATATGTCTGGCGATGACGAATCCGTCTCCGCCGTTGTTCCCCTTCCCGCAGACGACCACGGTCTTTTTGCCGGCGAGCGTGCCGGTTATCCGTTCCAGAATATCGACGAATGAACGCCCGGCATTTTCCATGAGAAGCAGGCCCGGGATCCCGGCCGTTGTCATGGCCGCCCGGTCGAATCCCCTCATGAGTTGCGCCGTCGCGAGCATTTGCATCGGCATTGGTCCGGGAGATGGTAACATGTGAAAGGCCGTCCGCGCCCCTTCGGAGCGCGGGGCTAGAAGCAGCGGGCGGTCATGCCGAGGAGGATCGAAGGGACCACGCCAAACCCCGCCAGGGCGATCGCCGCGACGATAAGAACCGCAAGGCCGAGAGGGCTCCCCCCGGCGGCGGCGGTTCCCGGCTTGTCGTTGAAGTACATGACCACAACCAGCCGGAGATAGTAGTACGCGGAAACAACGCTCATCAGCACGCCGACGATGCCGAGCCACGTGTATCCCGCTTCGACGGCGCCGGTGAAGACGTAGTACTTGCCGAAGAATCCCGCGAACGGCGGCACACCCGCGAGCGAGAACATGAAGACCCCCGCGAGCGCCGCTAGGAGCGGCGAACGACGGGAGAGCCCGGCGCAATCGTCGAACGTGAGCGCCGTTCCCTCCCCTTTTTCGAGGATCGACACGACGCCGAACGCCCCCGCGTTCATCAGCGTGTACGTCATAAGGTAGAAGAGCACACCGTTTGATCCGGCCGGGTTCGCCGCGACGACTCCCGACAATATGTACCCGGCGTGGGCGATGCTTGAATACGCGAGCATCCTCTTGATATTCGACTGCGCCACTGCGATGACATTCCCGGCAATCATCGAGGCCGCGGCGGCAACGGCGAGGACGTCGCGGAGGGCCGGCTGCGCAACGAGGACCGCCGGGGCGAACACGATGAGGAATCCCGAAAATGCGGCCGCCTTCCCCCCCGTCGACATGAACGCGCTCACCGCCGTCGGCGCACCTTCATACACGTCGGGGATCCACATGTGGAACGGGACCGCGCCGACCTTGAACATGAGCCCGATCATCAGC
>Ga0209698_10000040_pt1 | contig 110623 bp, 91 predicted proteins | sample LitLauG_LLR_2012_FD_187203 | JGI IMG/M metagenome (GOLD analysis project Ga0209698, IMG submission 187203) | Freshwater sediment microbial communities from Pennsylvania, USA - Little Laurel Run_MetaG_LLR_2012 (SPAdes) (version 2) | ecosystem: Environmental > Aquatic > Freshwater > Creek >... | reverse complement strand
CAAAAGAGGTTTAGCTTAACCCCCCCCCACATAACGGGGGACAAACCACCGGGAAATATAGTTGTCGCTAACCGGGAAGAATAGTTGACGTTGATCAAACCGGCTTCGCGGCGATGTCTGTTGGTCGGGCTCAATGCATCTACTCATAGGGAAGATTTATGCGCCGTTATATTCAGTTTGTCATATTCCTGCTTGTTCCATTTCAGGTTGCATTGCCGCAGACGCGTGGGCAGATTAAAAATGGGATCACCCACATTGATCTTGACGGCGATGGGGTGGAGGACTTGGTTGTAAAGGGGTATGTCGAGAATGTCTCCCCGCACAGCACCGATATTTACACCTTCTACATTCACAAGGATTCCTTGCCTGGTAGTGCGATCTCTAATCTCGTCAGGATTAAGCAGGGGAGTCAATTCAATTACTACGTCTCTACGAGACGAGGAGCTGATTGCTGTCTCAGGGATATCAGGCTGGCGAAAATATCCAAAGACTTTAGTGGGTTGCAGCTGATCATTGCAGAACGCCCCCTCGGATGGAGCTACGTAGCTATGGAAACAGTCACGTTCACTTTTTATAAGCTCACACTCTATAGCGACACCGGAATCCCAATATGCCTGTTCGAGGAATATGCTAAAACTCATACGAAGAAGAAGTACTGCGACGTGAATGACGCGTTCCAGAAAGAGCTGGGGATGTAACCTGGCTACTTCGTGGGGAGACCAGGCCTCGCGGTGACTGCGTAGCTGCAGGCGAGCCGTATCAACCCGAACCGTCGAAGAGACCTGTTCACAGTCATGCAAAAGGTTCACAAAGTCATTCGCGCCGACTGTGAGCCGAGCCTGTCGACCAGAAGGCCATCCTTTCGGAGAACAGCGGTGGATCTCACCGCTGGCGCCGGTTTCGGAATTCACCCATTCTTCGTATCCGCTTATGTCGTCGAATTATGGGGCGATCAGAACGGTCCGGGGCTCTTCACCGCGCCACGATGTACGTTGCGAGAGCAGTCTTGACGGTGTTGGGGCTGGCTTGAACGAGACGGGCGATTTCGCGGAGGCTCATATCCGGGTTCTTGGCCCGGAGTGTTTTGATGGTTACCCAATCTTCCATGGCGATCACCTTTCCTCTCCTCTTGGACAATGTGGATTAACATCGTAACTCCAAGAGGCAACGTACCCCTAAAAGGGGTCAGAAAGGTGTGCAGTTTTCACGCGGAAAAGTGTGCAGATTTCAGGTGAAAAAAACAACGTGAAGCCGACAAAAATCGAAATTAGCGAATTTCAAGGACTGGGGATCCTCGCCATGGGGTCCTCTTTCCTTTCCGTTGGTTACCTTTCCCTGCCAAACCGTGGCTGCAAATGGTAACGCGAGATGGCAAAAAACCATTAAGATGGACCCGGTTTCAACGATTTGCTGTACTGAGGCAGTTTCCGGACTGAAATCTGAAAGAGGAACGAACACATAAAAACAAAAGACTCGCCGGGGCTTCGCCCTGCGACCCAAAAAAGGCTCTCTGGAACAGGTCTCGTGCCTCATGGGCCTCTCCGATTTGGGGATGTGCTCTTATTTTTTTGTTTTTCTGGTTCCCACCCATGCCCCCTTCTCATTTCAGAGGGTCAAAAACACGCACTTTTTTCCCTCCGGAACGGGGAGAGAAAGATAGGAGATACCCAATAGAAACGGCCAAATATTGCGAAGAGGAGCCGTGCCCCATTGGCGGTGCAGGAGCGACGTGAACAATAGGCGAAGGAGGCATATGGGGCAGACAAGGCAACGGTTGTACTGCAGAAGATCAAACGATGGAACGAAAAGAGGTTATTGCGGCGTTTCCGGAATCCCGAGGCAAGAGACCGAGTCCTGGATGCGTTCAATCGCTTAACCCTGGACGACGTGGGGCCGGTGGGGGGAGAGAGCAGGGGAATAATGTCCTACCCGAGATGAATTCCCTGGTCGACGATCACGAAGAGTTCGTGAAGAGCTTGGCGTTGGCAGTGGATGTATTATCATAAATTACGAGACCTTCGTAATTTTCGAGCCGACAGTGTCTTTATCAGAATTAAGAATGCCCGTGTTCAGAAAATAAAGATATCCGCGTAACCCCATACCCTCATTGATCCATCGAGATGGTACATTTCTGCAACATTGACAACGGCACCTCACAGGGGTATATTAATGTGGTGTCTTCGCCGTTCTTTGAGATCGCAAGCGACTTTCAAGCGATCGGAAGACCCCACCCCTTCCTGCTAGGCTCATCTATCGCTGCTGTATTCTAGCCCGTCGCGACAAATTCACATGGGTTGATCTTGGGCAGGAGCACGATCAATGTGCGGTCCCTTTCATTGGGAGTCCCATCGCAGGATGCCAGTTGACTGAGGACAAGTGGAAGATGATCTTTAAAACGGAGATGTTTTTTTTAGGCTGCAGCCGAATCTCCTGGCTAAGAACATCGGTTGGGGACTATCGCTTCTCTGCAAGTGTGCAAGAATGAAATAGCGACTTGAATGGATCTACAGGAGAGGGAGGGTTGTCATGAAACTAATCGCAATGATTGTCATTGTCGCCGTAATCGCTTCTGGCTGTAAACACGACCACGCCACTCAACCATCGACCACGGTCTCAATGGTCCCACAATGGCCAATGTTCCATCATGACGCTCGGCATACGGGGAATGTGAACACGCCGGTATTCGATGCAGTGGGGCCGCAGCGGGACACGGTCGCCATCTCATGGCGTACACACATTGACTATCCTCTGTATGGCTCTCCAGCAGTCGGTGTCGATGGGACGATCTACTTTGGCACAAAGAACGATACCGGCACACGCGTATCCTCTTTCTATGCGCTAGACCCTGATGGCGGAGTAAAATGGCAATATACCCCGATCGGCCTAGTACTGTCATCTCCAGCGATTGGAGATGATGGATCCTTGTATGTCGGCGCGGCCGGAGGCTTCTACGCAATCACATCATCAGGCCAGCTCAAATGGAAAATTGTTGAGCCTGGGGGGGTTGACTCTTCTCCCGCAATCGGCAAGGATGGCACAGTCTACTATGTGACTTCGTACGTTGGTCAGGACTATCTGAAAGCTGTTGATCCCGCAAGCGGCTCTCTAAAATGGGAGATTAAGGGCGGGGATGATCTAAACTCACCTGCGGTTGGTACGGATGGGACCATCTATTACAGTCACGAGGGAACAATCACTGCGGTGACTCCGAGCGGAAATGTCAAATGGAAATACAAGGACACGAGTTATACAGTCCAAGCTGTGTTCGCCATTGAAGTGGGGTATGATGGTACGGTGTACTTTGTCGGCCTGCCGTCTCCGTATCTTTACGCAATCGATAATCAAGGATCGTTGAAGTGGAAATATCGCATGGGCGGAGACGGAGCGGATCCATGCGTCGATATGGAAAACAACATAACTGTGGTAAGCGGTGGTGTCGTCAGTACGATGATATGCCTTGACTCGAACGGACAGCCAAGATGGTCAACTGTGCTTCCGGCAGCGAATTCCATATTGAATGTGCCGCTGACAATGGACAACAGTGGCAACATATACGTCGGTGTCTCAGACAACTTTCCGGGTGCCTCGCTACTAGCCTATAACAAGACGAATCTGCTCTGGGAATTCGGAGCAAGCTACCCAGACAACGGCGGGAAGATGATCGCCTCGCCTGCGCTTTTCAATGGGTCGATCTACTTTGCGTGGGCATATGGGCCGCCCTACTTTTATTGTTTGCGTTGACCACCGATGTCGCACACACCAAAGGAGGCAAGTATGAAGAGGATACTGTTTGCGTCCTGGCTTGGAACTCTATTATCAACACTTGCGTTGGCGCAGACTTCTCCACAGGTTGGAACTGGAGAATTAATTATTGGATTAGCAAGCCAACCACCCGGTGACCTAACAGCATCGGTATGGGCAATCGGAATGACTTTCGGAGGTGTGTACGCTTCTCCTCCCACGTGGACCTATAGTGACACGTATACGGATATGAGCCAAATTACGAGTTCTATTAGAGGAGGAACCGGCACACTCACCCAGACAGATTGGCAGAACTCAAAATGGTATATCGAACATATCATCAGTTCAAGCCTTGGGCAACAGCAGACTTGGATCGGATTTGGCCTCTACAAGATCACGGTGAACGGTCGCTATTTCTACCTAGATTATCTGGACAGCGGGTATCCATATGGACATGATCCGGATATCCATGTGCAATATGACCCGTCCAACGATTCACAACCGTTCGATGTATATGGATGGTCCGGAGTGCACCATTATCTCTATACGGGGAGTGTGTTCAGTTTGTGGGAATTGAACAATGGTGGCAGTCGCGAGGCAACTGATTTTCATCTACAAGGGAATGTGCCGCTCGATTCAAAATCTGCGGACACGCTCTACACTCTGGCAACTGTCGATGGGAATGCCACCGTTCCCTCATCAAAAACCCTTACAATTGGTCCTGCTGCGTATCCGCCCGTGGATGGACCACCGTCGATGGGGTTCAATTTCGCAAGCTCGACATCCCTCACCGTGAATGGCAAGATCCTCATCGAAGGTACTGCAGGTTATCCTGTACTGTTAACAGGATCACAGGGGACATGGAGCGGAATCTCGATATCCGGTTCCGGTGCGAATAATTCAATACTGAGCTACGCAAACATCAGCCAAGTGCAAACCTACGGCGGCTCGGCTGTAAGTATCAGCGGCGCAAGCGGCATCGTCGTGCAAAACTGTAGGATATCAAACTGCACGAACTACGGAACGACAGGACTTTATCTGTCAGGATGCAGCTCGCCTGATGTCTCCTACAACTCGATCAGTTCCTGCGGAAGCGCGGGGGTTACGTTTTACAACACGAACGGGTACTTATACAAAAACACTTTGACGAACAATGGGATGGGGTGCAGTTATTACGCCTCCCCGACTTTCGGCAAAACGGGCTTCAACGCCTACAATGGTAACAATGCCCTCAGGGGCACTGGGAGCGGAGTGAGCACGTCCAGTTCTTCAAACCCCCTCATGGGATTGTATGGCAATTCCACATGTGGATACAATTCCATCGTTCCAACCACGGGCTATCGCGTTACAGCAAATGGCTACTGCAGCCCAATTGCCGAAGTCAATTACTGGGGTCAAAATCCTGTCTCTAGCTGGTTTTCCGCAACGAACAACTCATCGATCGACTGGACGTACTACCTGAACTCTGACCCAAATGTGCAGACTCCGGGCGTCCCGAATCTTGTCCAGTGGACAGGCCTCATGTCGGCTATTGCAGCAAGGGCAAGTGGAGACACGTTGCGTGAAAAGTCAATTCTAACGGCACTTGCGCAATCAGCAACAAACTCCGATAACGCACGAGCTATTGTCTGCGAAATGCTGAACCTCCATCGACTAACGCTAGATAACAGTTTGCTTTCGATGGCAACGAGTCTACAGAAGGCTCTGTTGCCGACGGACCCGACCACGATACTCGCAATTGCTGAGATGCAAAGAGAGGGAGGACTAACTGCCTCCGCCGACACGCTGTACCGTAGCGTGGCCGCTATGAATCCGGGATCCTCATTTGAAAAATCGGCCCTTCTAAACCTGTTTTACATGTACTGGATTGCTAATCCCAGTTCAGACATAGCAAGCTCGACCCTTCAATATGTAAGCGCGAAGTACCCCCAGGACGCAGATGTGAAACAAGCGGTCTGGGTGTATGGTCTCTCGGGATCCAACACATCTCCTGCAAAGGCTCAAGCAACAATATTCCCGAGTCAAGGCGACAGAGCGACAAGTCCCCTGAGTTTTCAACTCGAGTCGAATTATCCCAATCCCTTCAACCCCTCAACGCAACTTCGTTATTCGCTTCCGGAAGTCGGGAAAGTCTCCCTCGTGATCTTCGACGTCCTTGGTAGGGAGATTGCGAATCTTGCGGATGCTACGCAACAGGCCGGGCGTTATACAGTCACATGGAATGCCACACAGAACTCCGGAATTCCTGTTTCAAGCGGCGTATACTTTGCGCGATTGAGAGTATTGAACGATATCGGAGGGGTGAAGTTCACAAAGACGACGCGCCTCCTCCTCATGAAGTAACGATTGCAGGATAAGAATACTGAGAGCCTGATCCGCGAGGGTTGGGCTCTTCCGTTTCTCGCCCGGGCATTAGTGGTAGAGGTGATTTGATATATGGAGAAGTAAATGAAATGCCCCGATGTCCTGGGGCATTACCATGTTAGTTCATCCTAGTCCTTGCAATGAACAGCGTCGTCGCCAGCTTCTGCAGCTCATCCGATACCTGGACACCAGCGCTCTTGATGATCGAATCCGCGTCGACAACGCACTGGAGAAGCATGTCCCGCAGTGAATCCTCCACGTGAGATCCGTTGCCATTGCCGTTGGGCGGTGGGACCGGCTGCTTCGAGATCACTTCGAATTCAATCCTCGACGTGATTCTACGTCCGTTCTGGATGGGCTTCTTCCTGATCACGAACTGGTCTCCGGTACGAATCCCGCTCTCGAGAATCTGCTGGTGTACCTCCGGAGTCGCAAAGAACGATTTGCCTTCACCCTCATGCTCGACGCTGTAGAGGTAGTAAGTGCCATATGAATTGCTTCCTTCGTAGCACTTATCCTTGGTAAGGGTCAGCTTGGCCTCTGAATTCAAAGCCAGCTCAACCTTCTGCCTGTTTCCGTTGCCATTATTCTGCGTCATCTGGTCCTCCATTTGTGGTGTATGAAAAACGTGTATCTGCTGGGATGAATTCAACGCCTGCGGGGATCTCCCCCGTGGTCTTGATATGGCTGATAATAGCCTGAATATCAGGGGTGATCTGCTCCGGAACAGAACGGACCAGCTTCAACTTCGGGCCGATCTTCAGGAATTCCTCGAGAGCGACCACGGCGACCTTGTCACGCCCTTTGCGAAGCTTCAGGGACCCATGAGGAAGCCGGAGTGTTTTCTCTCCAGTCGACCTCATGAACCCGTCCAGATTGAATACGAGCCAGCTCCGTTTCTTATCAAGTCGGGAAAGCTCGTTTGCCCGGTATTCCTCGATCAGCTTGACCTCCTTGTCGCAGAGCCCATTCACGCCGGCCATTCCTTCCTCGACCTTCGAAATGGCCGCAAGGATCTGATCAGCCCTCAACCGGTCCATTTCGATCTTCCTCTCCTGTTCTGCCCCTTCGGCCTGGAGCAGGAGTTCTTCGATGAAGTCGATTCGTCCCTCCATGGTCATCCTTTCCTTCCTCGCAGGATGATCCCGATTGCCTCCAGAGCCGTGTGTGCAGCGGCGACGATCATAAGCCACGCCTTCTTACTCATACAAATACTCCTTTCGATGAAAGAAAAGGCCGATCCCTCAATTGAGGAACCGGCCGTTTGTTGGTGAATAAGGGTTAATTCAGAATTAACTGTGCCAGCGCAAACCCCTTCTGTTTCAACTTCTCGCCACCCCCGAACCATGCACTTCTCAGCCGGCGATCTGGATTTGAGGAATGCTGAACATGATCCGTGAATTCCGTGATGGCATTGTACGCCCCCCAGAGAGTTCCACGGGTCATTTCAGCCCCCGCCCCGGATTCATGGAGATCCAGAATCGTGCGACGAATATTCTCCGTGCGCGTCGGTGATTCCGCATCCTCATTATCCGGAATCAGTTTCTCCACGTACTCGAAAAGCTCCTTGTCAGATAACTTCTTCAGCGACATGCGGTTGAATATGTAGTCTAGCTGATCGTAGAGGTCGTTGGACAATCCCAGCAGCTTGCTCGCTTCCGCAAGATTCTCGACGGCACTTGGAGTGTGACGGATTCGAACCTCTTCCTCAGACCCAGAAAGAGCAACCGAAAGCGTGTTCGAACAAACCACCCTCACAGGCGTGAGTTTACAGCGAACGAGAGAGGAACCATCATGGGAATTGGTGAGGAGAAGATACTTCTTCACGATATCCTTCCCCCGAACCTTGATGTATCCCGGCAAGCGTGCCAGAATCCAGATCTTCTCTCCATTCCCGAGGGCTCCTGCGGTTTCGTAGATAGCTTCTCCAGAACCAACAAGTGAATCGAAGAAGACAAAAGCCTCGCGATTTTGAATCACGGAATATCTGCTTCCGACGACGCCCATGACGCATTCAGTATCCATCCGGACAGTAGCGAAATGATCCTCCACCGGAGCCCTCTTCTTGCCATTGAGCATTGCTTGAAGCGGCTTCTTCTCGACACGGTAGTCCAGCTGTGCTGCTTTGATCGCTTCTTCTGCAGTGGCGAGCTTTGGGAGTTGAATACCTTGCTTGTGCCAAGCAGATTCTCCGACGTACATCATCGAAGCCCTTCCATTCTGGAAATTGAGATTGTGAGACATATCAGTTCCTTTCCTTGTTATTGAGACGAATTGGCATGATGAGTCCGAGAGTACCTGATTCAGGGTGAACTGGGCGAACGAGAACTGCCGAGTTCGGATCACCGATTTCCAGAATAAGCTCCTCATTCCCGAGTGCATCGGAGAGATCCTTGAGATAATGCGCATTAATCCCGATACGGTATTTCCGGTTCGAATGAGCATCTCTGAGGATCCTGAACGTATGAGGTGGGTTCTCTCCCTCGGGCCTGTGCATGATCGTACCATCGGGGAGAACCTGAGCCCCATTGAGAACAATCTGAACAGAATCCAGTCCCTTTGCGGACACTTTTCGGGCGTGTTTCAGAGCCTCAGGAGAGAGCCAACCTGTTTCATCATCCTCCTGGACTTGGACTGGGATGATGGCCAGGATGCGGCCATTCGTTGCCATTGCGTGCCTTCGACTGATGTAGATGTTGTTGAGATTGGTACGAGAGGGGTCTGTCGACACACACTTCTCGATCTTGTACTTCCTTTCGATTTGCATATCTCCCCCTATTGTAGTGCAGATGTGACTGCTTCAGTGATCGCCTGCCTGAACTGTTCCATCGACTCTCCGAAAACACGGATCGTCGAACGAGACTTCTTCGAATCGACGTCGATCCGATGTTCGGATATCGAGATGTATTTCGCTCCGTTCTTTGCCTCCTTCACGTCGATAAAGAACGTCGTTCTTCCCGCTCGAATCATCGTGCTGTAGATCGAGTTATTCTGCATGGATCCTCCTTGTGAGTGAATGATGACCATCCTGCTCTTATACCCGATTCGGGGAGGACCCGAAGATGGGACCCATTTGAGCCTCAACCCAAGTAGTGTTACAGGAGATCCTCGGAGTAGCTTCTACTGCGACAATGGGGACGGATCCAAATCGGGGGAGGTAGGATCAGAGCGGATTTCCATGGGAAGGTAGTACCTAACGGCACGCAGAATCGATTTCTGAGGATTTTTTCTGTTTTTATTTTCGAGCCCTTATGACGGCCCAATGGCCCCTGATCTAGGGCGAGGAACCAATATCGCGGGAAGGGGGTTGGGTCATATTTTGAAGGGCAGGACTCAGATTGCCAGTTTTTTTGCTGTTAGTCAACTTGCACGATCTCTGTCGAAATGAGCCGATTGCTATTTCCGCGGAATCGACATAGATTCCCGCCTGTGATTGGAAATCGTTTGGGAGGATATTTGATGTCTCGAAAGACGCTCACGATGGATACTTTGAGGGGATTGTTTGCTCGATCAGGCAACCAGTGCGCTTTTCCAGGGTGTAAGAGCCCGTTGGTCAGCGATAACAATCTCTTCATCGGTCATATTTGCCACATTGAAGCTGCGTCGCCTAACGGACCCCGGTTCAATCGCGATCAATCGCCCGAGGAGAGGTTCGGATATGACAATCTCACATTGTTGTGCTATCCTCATCACGTAACTGTCGATCACGATCCCTTGAAGTTTTCTGTAACTAAGCTTAGGGAAATGAAGCGCAAGCACGAATCCAGCGTCGGGAAGAATTTTGAAGTCGATGAGAATTTCCTGGCTGAAGTTGTGAAGGATATCGAGCGATACTGGACCAAAGTCCGAAGAGCGACTACTGTCGACCATGTCGTCCCTGGTCTCGCTTTTGAGCTCAACGTGCACGCCGAATACCCTCAATTGTCATCAGAGGCTTCGACATTGTTGAATTCGTTGAGCGAGATGGCGATATACACATCCACTCTTGATGACAATCTCGACCAGGAAATTCGATCACACCTCCAGAAATTGGGCTATGAACTTTCAATGTACCAATCAGTTCCGTACTATGAGAACCCATTTTTCAACAGAGGATGGGAGATCCACCATGTCGGTATCCCAAACCGACTAACTGAACTCAACATTCTGATCAGGCAAATGGAACTCAAGTATCTGGAGGCAATTGTTGCAGCAAACCCACAAAACCACTCTACGCGATCGAGCTTGAATCAAAAGAGGCAAGAGTTTTTGAGATTGTCGCGCCGTTGGGGCTACCTCGACTGAGTAAAGGGGTCGTAGTATCCCCGCTTCTACATCGTCGGATGCTAGATGGCTGACAGAATCACTGAAACTTTGGAAATTGAGACGGGAGTGAAAATATGTGTCAGCTCATGGGCGAATTGACGATCCAAATTCTGGCGACTGTTATTGGTGGTTTGGTTCTTGCTTTTCTGTTCTTTGTGAGCAGAGAGTGGATATTTCCTTACCCACAATTCTGTGGAGCATGGACTTCTGAACTTACCACACATTCTTCGTCGTACAGACCCTACGATAATATGAAAGTTACATACATTGTCCTTCTAGCGCAGGAGGGGGCACACTTATCAGGTACAGGTGAAAAAGTGGAAGACCAAACGGCCGAGGGTACACATCGATACGTCGGTCGGCATAGAGTACGGATTGAAATCTCCGGATATGTGACGAAACGGTATCTGGGCACGGACGAGGTGACTTTCCATGTTACTGAATTCGGCAAACAACGGACTAGTTCTACTGTTCACATGCTCAAGCCCAAGTCTCACGACCGCCTCTCCGGGAGGTTCATTTCAACTATCGCTGATTCCACTGGCGAAGTTCATTGGGTCAGAGGGAGCCGTGAATTCAAGTTCGCGAAAACAAAGTGAGTTTAAAGCGGCCGGCGACTCGTGGAGAGACGACTGATTCCTTGGGGAGGAGGTCCCTGATCGAAGATCTGAAACTCGTCGGTTCATGCATTGAACAGACAAGGAATCTTAGACCTTCAGATGAGATAATACTCGCACTCATCGTCTCAGAAGACAAGAGATTTTTCAGACACAAGGGGGTAGATCCGATTGCGGTTGTGAGGGCCGTTTGGTCGATTATCGCACGTCGTCGGCTACAGGGCGGCAGTACCATTGAACAACAGCTTGTCCGAACGATTACTGGCCGCAAAGAACTCACTGTAACAAGAAAGATTCGGGAAGTTGTTCTGGCTAGTCTCATTGCACTGTCTTACGACAAACTGTGTATTGCGGTGACCTACTTATTTGTAGCCTATTTTGGTTGGAGAATGAACGGAATATATGAGGCTTGTGAGCGGCTTAAAATCAATCCGGAGAGCTCCTCGGCTGCTGAGGCTGCTGCTCTCGTCGCGCGTCTCAAGTACCCTGAGCCGAGCAATCCGAATAATGCCCGAATTCGAAATATCGCACAAAGGACTGATTATATACAGATATTGTCGGCTCGCAAGACACCAGAAGTGAGTATCATACGTCGGACAATTGCTGAACCGGGGAAGAACGGAGACAAATGTAGAAGGAGTCAAATCTTCAAAGTGATTTCGAATTCAAGGTAACCCTTTGTTCCTACACGGTTAGTCCGGCTCGGTGAGACGATTAACCACTTCACCAGCGTAGCATTCCGGACCTGCTTGACCAAGCAGGTGGCTCTGTCAAGAAAAAGGGTGAGAATCTATAGTGACAAATCTCAGTTCGTCCCGTGAGGATCAAGACCCTTCTGAGCGACATGAAGAGCTGAAACCCGACGCTCTCCGTGTGCGTGTGGAGCGGCAGATGAGTCAGCGACTGTTCTTGTCAGGATTGGCGGATAGTTTCTTGTCGCAGTGTGAAGAGGATTCGCTGGTGAGCTAGTTCATCAAGAAGTCACAGAACGAACGTTTCAGCGCACTTTCGAGCACACACTTGCCCGCAGGACTGGAGGCAAGGTCGGATTTGAACGAGCTGGCGTCAATACCGTCTACATGGAGGGTTCAGATTCGTGCAAAGAGATTTGGCGCTGAAACGTTAAGGGGGTAGAACTCGATAAGCTGCATTGCTGATCATCGTTAATGCAAATATTAGGATGAGGCACTCAAATATCATTTCTTCCCTCTACTCAGACTTCTCACACTTTCGCCAGATCTGGGAACAGCAGTGGGAAGAGAATGAAGATTGGGAATGGGACTCTCCCGGAGACTACGGAGTACATCCATGATCGCGGACTCGATGATGAGAAGATGCTGGAGGGGGTCTGCGATTTCGAATTCGGGAAGGAGTTCCTGGTCTTGGTGATCAACGTAATAACCGTACCGAAGAAGCTTCCAGCGCATTTGACTTCATGAAACTTCCCACGATAGGCAAGCCGGCCGATGTCCGTGATGCCCTTGCGCAATTCGTTACCGAAATGATTGAGCAGAAGAGCGTTGCGCAGTTCTACATAGGTCGGTCAGGCGATCTTGAATCCATAATGTCGCAACACTCTTGCGATAACGTTGTTCCACTTTACGAGACGCGGAGTCTCCGGAACGCAAGCGAAGTTCAACATTCCTTGGTTGAACTGCTTATTGAAAATGAGAAGTGTGCAAATAAAGACTCCCGTGATGACCGAGGGATGTCACGGGGGATGGTGTGTTACGTGTATCTCGCGCTGTGGTATGATTTAGCGGTCATTTCCCGGTAGTTGTTATGAAGTGATGAACGGACGCTGGAAACGCAAGAGGGTGGCATCTGAGTCCCGGGGGCGCTAGTGCTTGTGATTGAGCATGTGGAGGAGTGGGGGTCACAGGATGGGTACTTTCACCGGATGTCGAAGGTCAGAATGAACTAAGGAGAATATGCCCCTCAAACTATCGGAAATCCTTGCCCATGTCGACTGGGGCGCCTTTCATGGTGAGCTCCGATTGAAGTACAACGAGCCTATTGACTCACCGTACGGTTTCGCCCCTCTAGCTCAGATCATTCCCCCGCCAGAGAGACTTGAATCGAGTGAGGAGATAAAACACCCGTTATTCGGTGCCTCTGGATCGTTCAAGGTTGTCCCTGAGATCGGTATCCACGGTCTTTATTTGCTTCGATTGCGTCCACATTATAGACTCCGAAACCTCATCGTTGAGCCTGCAGAAGTTGTTGTCGATCTTCATGCAAACGCAAACGAATCAATTACCTATACATTTTACAACCCGACTCGGCGTTCCTCGATTGTCGTAAGCGGACATCTGGCTGAGGACATCGAAGGCTTTTACCGGAAGCTGACATCGTATCCTGACGATGCGATTTGGCGGCAGTCTCTTGTATTGAGATCTATGGCACAGTCTGAAAGCGGAGAACCGGGCCCACTTGCAGTTTCGTATCCCTCGTTAATGACTGCCGAACAGCTCGCTGATTACCTCCAGGTGGCGGAGAAGACAATCAGAAAGTGGACTAGCGAGAATAAGATACCTCACTCGAACCTAGGCGGTGCTGTGCGCTACAGGAAGGAGCAGATCGACGCGGCAATAGCGGATGGCTCCATCGGTGTCGGCCTGACAACAAAGACGAAGTCTCACCGGAAGTCAGGCGTGAACCTGAAACCGAAAAACGGCGCTTGACATTTAGGTCGGAGAAAAGTAGACTACTCACATAATTCACCGGCACAAAAACGTGTCAGAAGTGTGCCAACTTTTTGGGGAATAGGAGGGAACTGCAGGGAACAGGGAGGTTCAAGAACTCAGGAAAATGTAATGTTGGCGCGGGCTTTCCTTGATTCTGAACAGATCGTGAAAGTGATTACTCGAATCCCTCGCTCTCCGCAAGTTTGCTGTAATCGCTTGCAAGACATACACTTGTGAACGGTCACACGGCAAAAGTGTCCAAAAAGTGTCCACTTCCCGGGGACAACTGGGGAAAACGGAGGACAGTATCAACTACCCGGGAACCGGAACTTCCGGATCCTTGACACTCAAACAGGAACTGAAAGACTGCTTGTATGATTAGATGAACTTGTTTATCAAATCGGGGGTCGGAACCATGCAGGATTCCCGTTTCCCGAACACCCGATATCGCATTCGGGACACAATCCGATACAATCCGTCTCGAAAAGTCTTGGGGACGAAAATGAATACGTAAAAGAGTTTCCAGGCCCCGCCGAGTCCTTGTGCTATTCTCAGAACGGCGTCAGACTCGGTTGAGATTTTCTCGCCTTCCAACAGGATTATTGTCGTGAAACCATTCGAATCGGGTTCGACTCTTTTGAGGAGCTCCTGAGCTTTGCTGGATTGCAAAGACCCGAACCTGAAGACGTCTCTTTTGTCCCGCGTGATGACAAATTGTACAAACCCGTTACACAGGTTACAGACACCATCAAACAGGATGATGGGATGTGACGAATTATCCTCCCGCACGTCGTTCTCGCGCTATCTGTTATACTCAGAGAGCCAATGGAACTGCTTTTCTGCAAGTTGAAAACGCCTGGGGCTTCGCACAAGTTCAACATAAACGGAATCGGTGCGAATTGACGTCCACAGTCGAATGGTATTGCTGTCAGGCAAATCGTAGAGCATTGTGAACAAGTATGTGCTATCGAACGATGGAGAGCGCTTCCAAAAGACGACCTGATGATTGGAGGTATCCGGGCGATAGCCAAAATAGCCACGCCCATAACGCTGCGCAAACAGCGTATCCGTGGTATTGACACTCCCCCCGCCGTTGTTTTCGAAAACCACATCTTTCCAGCGGTTGGCCCCGGTATTGATTGCTGAAATCGTGTCCTTGTTCACCGCGTAGATCTTCACATCATACATACCCGCCCTGATCGGCGGAATGTCGGTTCGGTTACTCGCTGATTTGTAGGTCTCCCACGAGTTGTAAAACGGCATGATGACCGCAAGAACAATGAAAAGCGTCTTGGCTGCGAGCCTTGATACCCGAGCCCATTTCGAGGTGAACGTCATGCTATAAGCTGTACTCGCCGAGGGTTGCTGGTTGAGTGCAAAGAACGCGATCAAACGTCTGCTTTCGTAGGCTAGAAGGAAAAGGCAAAATACAAGCAGGTGTATTGAAAATATCTTGACCGGGACGTCATAGCACAGATTGATCATGACTACGTTTACAAATACCCCGGTTGCCACAAGCAATCCGAGGGTGACTGTCCTCCGGTTAAGCAGGAGCAGCCCGGCGACCGATTCCATCAGACCGGAAAAGAACTGGTACGGAACGGAATAGCCGATAAACAACCATGACAACCGCATAGGCAGAAGATCGCCCAACGGGGTGGCTAACTGGCTCTGATTTGGAAATGGCATTTGAAGGGCGAAGAGCTTAATAACGCCATACGCGAAAGCCACGAGGGCTATGTAGTAGCGTACAAATGTGCGCAACACATAGTCCAGCCTCGCGTAGTTATCACGTTTGGGATCAAGTACGCTCCAGATCACGCAGCCAATGGCTGCAATTGAGAGATACAACCACAGCTGTGCCCAGCCGTAGGAAGTGTCGCCGCTGCCGTTCAACGGCACCAAATGCTCCCGGACATGGAATATGTAAGTGTTGGCCGTGTTTACTGCCCACCCGTCGAACGAATAATAGTAATGCGTGACCGTTGGGATTCCTGGAATGCTGTCCAGCCATGTCCACGGTGTCACCTGGAGCGTGAGATAAATGAATGAGAACCGGAACGCAAGTCGTCTCCAAAAAGGCCACGCAGTTAAGACACCAGGGATGTCCATGAGAATCCTCTCAGAAATGCGGGACCACGCCGAGGTTGTACAGTATGAATGAATAGATATCGGCAACCTTTGCGATTTCCTTCGTCGTGTTGCTCGCGAAATGCCCGGAGTTCGTGTCGATCCTGACAAGCACGGGAGACCGGCCACTCTGCTTCTCCTGAAGCGTCGCCATGAACTTGAATGTATGCGCGGGGACCACCCTGTCGTCGTGGTCCGCCGTCGTGGCAAGCGTTGCGGGATAGGCGGCCTCGCGGAGATTGTGCAGGGGGGAGTACCTGAGGAGATACCTGAACTCCAGGGAGTCATCGCTCGATCCGTAGTCCGGAGCCCAGTTCCAGCCGATTGTAAACTTCGGGAATTTCAACATATCCAACACGCCTGCCTCGGGGATCGCAACCCTAAAGAGGTCCGGGCGCTGTGTCATGACCGCACCGACAAGGAGACCACCGTTCGAATGGCCCCAAGCTGCAAGCATGGAGGGCTCCGTGTACCGGTTGGCGATGAGCCATTCGGCAGCCCCGATGAAGTCGTCGAACACGTTCTGCTTGTGAAGCTTTATCCCGCCCTCGTGCCATTTCTCCCCGTATTCTGATCCTCCGCGGATATTCGCCGAGGCGTAGATCACCCCCTGCTGCAGGAGGGGGATGAGAAGAGGGTTGAATTCGGGGACAAGGCTAATGTCGAACCCGCCGTACCCGTACAGCACCACCGGGTTCCTCCCGTCCTGCTTTACGCCGTTCTTGTGGACGAGGAACATCGGTACGCGCGTCCCGTCCTTGCTCCGATAGAACACCTGTGAGGTGGTGAAGTCGCGCGGATTAAACCTAACCTCGGAGCTTCGGAAGAGGACCGATTGACCGGTTCTGAGGTTGTACTCATAAATGGCCGAAGGAAACGTAAACGAATTGAATGTATAGAACACGGCCGTATCTGCGCGCTCTCCGCCGAGACCGCTTACAGTACCGTACGTCGGAAACGGGATTTCATTTTCACGGCGTCCCAGCGAGTCGTAGACGAATGCCCGGCTCGCGACGTCCTTCATATACACCGCGAACAACTTCCCTCCCGCTGTCCCGACCGACTGAAGCGGATCGGACGATTCAGGCAGAACCACCTTCCAATTCTTTTCCTCGGGATTAGCCGGATCGATGCGCAGGAGCTTCCAGTTCGGCGCATCCCTGTTGGTTTGCACGAGAAGACCTCCGCCGAGATCGTCGATAAAATCATATTCATCGTCAAATGAGGAAATCAGAGGCCAAAACGATGTATCCCCTTTCGACACGTCACGCACAAAGAGGGCGTTTCCCCTCTTGCCCGAGGCCGGTTCGTTCATCCCCAGCACTTCATATCGCTCATCCTCGGAGGTCACGAGAAAGTACAACCGCCGGGGATGTTGCCTGTCGTCAAAGACGAGCCGGTCCCGGTCCTGTGATGTCCCGACAGTATGGTACCAGACCGATTCACACTCGTTCGTCGCGGTGAGCGCGCTGGCCGTGTCGGCCGGTGCGTCATACCTGCTGTAGAAGAACCCCTTTCCCTCCCAGGCGAACGACGAGAATTTCACCCAGCGGAGTTGATCCGGAAGCCGCTTTCCCGTCGCGACATCGAGCACGAACACGTCGCGCCAGTCAGATCCCCCCTGCGATATTCCGTAGGCCATGTATCGCATATCCTTCGAGAAGGAATACTCGGCAAGCACCGCGGCCCCATCCGCCGAGAGCGTATTCGGGTCGAGCAGGACCCGGGGAGTCCCCTCCCGTCCCTCCTGAATATACAGCACGTCCTGATTCTGCAGCCCGCTGTTCTTCGCAAACACGTACTTGCCGAGCCTCTTGAAGGGTGCGGAGTATTTTGGATAATCGTATTCCTTCTCAAGACGCTCCCTCATCGCTGCGCGGAACGGGATTGCGCCCAGGTAGGCATTCGTGACTGAGTTCTCCTCGGCAACCCACTTCGCCACCGCATCCGAAGTATCCTGCTCGAGCCAGGCATACGGGTCGGGCACGTGAGTCCCGAAATAGGTATCCACTTGCCGTCCCTTAGGGGTGACGGGATACCGAATTGGACCGTTCTGCCCCAGAAGCAATGGGGAGAAAGAAGAGAGGATGCATACCCATGGGACCGCCCGGGCAGGCAGAGACAATCGATTCATGCGCTACCTCCTTAGTTGTGATGCTTCGGCGCCGGAGAGTGAATTGCAGCCTGGCGGCGACACGCAAATCAACGTGTGTGACATGGCTGGAAATCGCCATCCAGGTTCGTTATACACGAAACCCCGTCGCAAGCGCCGAAGTTCTCGGGGACTCCCCTTACCTCACCGACATTGCTTCGGAAGAGAAGTTCAATGCTGTGGAAACGCCATTGGAGCAAGGGGCCTCGGCGAATAAATGGAAGTGAGTTGATGGCACGACCCACACCCGGCCGAGTTCTCCTGAGGGTTGATTCCTCCCGGCGGTATTGCCCCTGGCTCGTTACCGCATATGTTGGCTGGTTCCCCCGTCTTTATCGGACCAGTCACGGTACCGATCTGGCATGAACAGATCATAAGCGCCGCGCAAACTAATACGCCGGAACTGCATGCGAAAACCGCCGTTCGTTTCATGTCAACCTCCGATGGCATGTCGGGCTGATGAAGACTATTCAATGGATCAAAATCAGCCGCTTTGTCTGCCTGAACCCTTCCGTCGTAATGCGGTAGAAGTAGACCCCCGACGCAAGCCCTGTTCCATCGAACCTGGCCCGGTGATAGCCGGCTTCCTCGGTGTCGTTCACGAGAATTGAGACCAATTGGCCGAGTGCGTTAAAGGCAGAAATATTCACGTCTGACCTGTACGGAAGAGCATACTCGATGATCGTCGAGGGGTTACACGGGTTCGGATAATTTTGCATCAACACAAACCGCGCCGGCAGGAAAGATTGATCCTCTGCAACTCCAGTGACGGTGTTTTGATCCTCCTGAGCGCCCAAATCAGGATGAGTTCCCACCGGCATCGGCCGCGGCTTCCCATCGAAGTCCGTGGTCGGCGCATAGTACCAGACCCCTCCGCTTTGCAGCGAGTCGATGCCGTGCCCGATGCAGGGGCTGTTCGTCGTAAGATGATACAATGTGTCGCTCACAACGAACCTGGGATCAGCGTTAATATTGCCGGTGCCTGAATACCCGCCTTTCACGTCGCTGTATTCGACCGTTGGCGTTGCGGCGGAGGTGTAAATTTCAGGAGAGAGAGCTGATGTGTCGTTCCAGAAAATGTTGTTTATGGACACGAGGGTGGAAGTAGAATAGACCGTCATCCCGCCACCGTAGGACCCGGCGTAGTTGCCGATAGTCGTGTTGTTGACCATCACCTGCTCTGTTCCACTCTGGGGCACACCCTGGATGCGCACGCCGCCACCACCGGATCCTGCAGAGTTTCGTGTGATGATGTTATTTTCAAGACGGAAGGAAGAGTTGAAAATGCTGACTCCGGCGCCGCCCGCGGTCGGGGTCACCGCGACATTGTGCGTGAACTGGTTCCCGATGACGCTTGCCAGGGTTCTATAAACCAATAAGCCTCCTCCATCATTCTCGGCGTAGCAGAGTATTGTGTTGTCAACGAACGAATTGTTCAGTATCAGCTTTCGACCATATCCGGTGATCGTTTCATCGTCCACCACCATCCCTGCTCCCTCAGCCCACCCCGCAGCACCAGTACTCGTGGCCGTATTCCATTCAAAGAGGTTACCTTGAATTGTCACGTTGCCCGTGTAGAGCACAATTAATCCGGCTGCAATTGCTCCCTGCTGATTAGCCTGAACGATGTTTGACGTGAAGATATTCCCGACCAGCTCCCCGTCAAGCCAGGGGGCCACATTGGAGTAGGACCCGAAGTACACCCCTCCCCCTGATGCGCCAACGATCCCCTTGGCAGTATCCCTATCGAATTCATTCTCGAAAAACTGAGGCTCCGTGCCTACAAGGGCTACACCTCCACCATACGCCCACCACGACGAGTTGGTGTCAGATTCGGCGTAATTGCCGCTGAACCGATTCGCTTCCAGGATCACTTTCGGCGAGAACCCTGATCTGCCAAACGCACACAGGCCTCCTCCGATGGAAACAGCCGATACGATTCTGTTTCTGGTAACGATATTCTTCCTAAGACGACATCCGGCCGAATCGCAGAAGATTCCTCCTCCCTGCCGGTACCAAAAGCCATACCCGCCGGACCACCAGCGAGTTCCGGTGCCGCCCTGGATAGTGAATCCGCAAAGAACCGAGGATGTGTCCTCGCCATTGATAAAGTATACTGCCGAACCACTGTCCGGCTGGGAGGAGCCGCTCCCGTCGATTATCGTTTTGGCTATATGCGTAGTATCGCCGTCGATGAGGTAAAGGCTGGCAACTGTAATTGCTTTCCCGTGGTAGCGGATGTTCTCTTTGTACGTCCCCTCGGACACCAGAACCGTGTCGCCGTTGCTGCTCACATTGATGGCCCCTTGAATCGTCGGATAGTCCTGTGGGACTCTTTGTTGGACCCCGGGGAATGGAAGCGTATGCATTGGAATGTGGGAATTCAGTCTGCTCCTAAATGGCCCTTCGTTGGATGCAGAAGAGAATCTTCCGCCAATAGGCACGGCGCCGGTCCTCCGGAGGCCAAGTCCTGCAGGGCTCTGCTCATGGTCAGGCTGTCCGAAGGCAGCGCTTATTCCGAGAAGCAGGAGAATGCCGGCAGTTGCACGGTACGATTTGATCGATGTCATGACCTTTCCCTCCTGCAATGTGGTTCCTCGATTCGAGACTCCTGATCACCCGATGATCGGTGGACGACAAGGAGCGCTCTGAAAGACGATTTCATTGCGACCTCCCTGTTAAGGGAGCGGTGTATTTCCTGAGAATCGACATGACCGATGCCCCCTCTCGCTCCCGGAGGGCAAGACACCGGCGCACCTCATCGGTGACCTTCTGAAGCTGATACGCAGTCCCCGGAATCGAATGCTGAGCCATGCGGAAGAAACTGTTCGCAGTCTCAATGCGCTCACGCGACGCCCCCCAGGCATAAAGGGGGAGATACGCAGCGACATCGCCGACCCTGTGGGCAAGCGTATCGTAATTGTTCAGGACCCACTGGAACACCATCTCCCTGTTGTCCTGGTTACCGGACGCGGAGTTTGCGATGTAAAAGGCCTGCATCGGCGAAACTCTTTCGGAAAGCGCATACCGCAATGCCTTTCCCGCGATCATCGAATCGTTGAAACTCCCGATGACCGAAAGGAGGAGAGAGCGTTCAGACGGGTCCTCGCACGCCTCGTACCTGACACGACAGGAATCAAAAAGTATCTCATTACCCGCGTATGCTGCGAGCCGGAGGGCGGCGGCGCCCAGAGACGGATCTACCGCCGAGGGATCTTTCAAGTGTAGCCATGCAAGAGAATCGGCAATCTGCAGAACGGCAGGATCTCCCCCCGCTTTACCAAGCAGGAACAACAAGTTTTGGCGCAATTCCCTGACCGGCTCCGAATCGCCCGGGAGTCGGATGAGTCCATAGCGGTTGCGTGCTTGTCCAAATATGTCCCGGAGGAAGGGGGCGTACAGACCTTCAGCCTCCGTGGATTCCTCAACGTAGTCGATATTGATCCCCCACGCCGCATCCACTGATGCCGAGACAACATCGGGGTCCGGGTCCCGGGCGAGGGCCGCGATGGCCTGGAGATATTCCGCCGCACCGAGGAGTCCGGCAGTCACAAGGGCATGCAGGTTTTTCAGCAGGCCGATGCGCTCGCGGACAGTCAACGATTTGCTCCCGGCCGCCAGGGTCATGGCCGATGCCTCGGGCGGCACTCGCCAGCGATAGTAACCCATCTCACCGTCATCCGGCTCGATCCACCGGGGATGGATCGAAACGGGGAGACGCAGTGTGTCGCATCCCCTCGTCAGGAGGAAATGCACTCTGGTGGATGAGTTGCCGATCGGGATACGCAAAGTCATGGGAATGTCCCAGCGCGACCCCAAGGAATCCTCGAGCCCGAAATCCATGAACCTCTTCTGCGTGATCTCGAGCCTGTTATTGTCAAGGGTTCTGAGCGAGACGAGCGGCACGCCAGGTTGTTCCAGGAACGACCGAAAAGCCTTCCGAATGTCACCGTGTGTGTAATGGGAAAGAGCGTCGAGGAAGTCCGAGGCGTTCGCATTTCCCCAGCGATGCGCGTTGAGGTAGTCCACCACGCCCCTGGCAAAATCCTCCCTGCCCATCCAGTTTTCGAACATCCCGAGAACGGCATCACCTTTCTGGTATGTGATCTCATCGAAAAAGTCCGACATATTCTGACGTGGCGATACCGCTCTGCGGATCGCGTGGGTCGTGAGGCCGGCATCAGTGGTCATAGCAACATCTGCATCGTTCAGCTGCCTGTTGCGGGACCTGTACTCGGGAAACACTTCGTCCATCACCTTGTCCCCCATCCAGGAGGCAAACGATTCATTCAGCCAGAGATCATCCCACCACCCCATAGTGACAAGATCGCCGAACCACATGTGTGCCAGCTCGTGTGCAACCACCCACGCCATGAACGACCGTTTGGAGGATGAAGCGGTTTTGTCGTCGAAGAGGATGATCGACTCGCCAAAAGTGACCGCCCCCGCGTTCTCCATCGCCCAGCCGACGCCGGGGACGGCAATCAAGTCGAGTTTCTCAAACGGGTACGGGATCCCGAAATAGCGCTCCAGGGCAGAGAGGATTCGTGGCACCGATTGCTCCAGATCGGCGGCGTATCGCGCCCTGCCCTTCATCGTGACGACACGGACGGGGACGGATGCTCCCTCGATCCGGACGATTTCGAACGGCCCGGTGGCGACTGCAAGTAAATATGATGGAAGTGGAGGGGTCTCCTCAAACGTTACAGTCTTGATTCCCTGCTCAAGAGTTTCATGCTGAATGGGCGTGTTGCTTATTGCCGTATGGCCTTCGGGAATTTTCACCGTTATCTGGTAAGGGATCTTGAAGCACGGCTCATCCCAGCAGGGAAACGCCCTTCTCGCGTCAAAGGGCTCGAACATACTGAACACGTAGGAATCTTCCCCTTTGCCCTCCCGGAATAGGCCAACTCTGGCGTTATTGTACTGAGACTGGAAGCCGATGATCAGGGAGTAGGAACCTGTCTGAAGGATCGTATTTGCAGTCAGATCAACCAGGCCCGTCTCTTCCGTGCTCAACCTTGTCCCGACTTCTCCACGCGAACCTCTGAGCACTACGGAACTCAGTTCAATATCCCTGGCGTGGAACCGGATTACGTTTGATGCCGTTCGCACGTTGAGCAAGATTTCCGCGGACCCGGTGAAGGCTGCGCGCGAAGGATCCAGAGTGAGTATGATTTTCTCGGAAATCGGCACTACCGATGAACCAAGACGCAAGGAAAGGCTATCTCCCGCTTCGGTCCCTGCGATTGACCACTGCGAGACTGCCAAAACGAACACCAGCGAATTCATCAGGCGATGCATTTGTGTGCTCCTTTCATGAGCTACCTGGTTGGTCTGCGCTCAGGAAGCCTCCGCTTCACATCAGCGACTTCAGGGTCTTAACCGCCGAATCAGTCGCGTTAAACGCCTGAAGGGTACAGCTGAAAATCAGGAGCGCGAAGATTATCACTGAGACCCCAGCCAGAATCCACGACGAACAACAAAGGGCGATATTGATCCTCCAGAGCCCCAATTCCAATGATCCGGCGCTCCCCGTCTCTACGCGCGAGTCGGAAAGCTGGTCGGCCCGCGAACCGAATCTGTTCCCCGCGTAACCGAGTAAGGCCGCACACCCAAGGGGGATGAAGTCGAAGAACACGCACGCCATTGATCCAGACCACTGGACCGATCGGGACAGACCAAATGGAGATCGGATCTCGGATGCCACCCGCAGGAATGGAAGCAAGGCTTGCTCCAGACCATGTTTTACCGGATGCTGCGTTACGTCCAATACAAGAACCGATGTCGCAAGCACCACGAGCATGATGGACGTAACGAGAGCGGACACCTGTTCAGGAAGGGCGACGTATTGCGTCTTGACGGCTGTCGATCGTTCAAGTATATGTGACATCCTGTTGGTCATACCCCCTCCACGATTGGAGTTTACCGGGTTATCTGAATGAAGTGACCAGGGTCGATCGGCATAGTGGACCCGCCTTCAGCCGCGTAAAAGAGAAATTCGGCCGTGAAGGGGACATGCGCCACTTCCCCGGGCGTACCAGGGTTCGCCGGGGCCAGGCCGCCCGTGGTATTCAATTGCTGGATGTAAGTCACGTTAGCAAGAACGCCCGATCCGGAAATCGAAACAGCTTTGAGTAAGAGGCTGGGGATGGCGGTTGGATTCACGATCACACCGGACAGCTCTACGCCACCAACCTTAACCCCTCTGCTCTCCCATGTGGGACCGGCATAGTATTTCCCTACCGATAGGTGCTTGTCTTGATCATCGTATAGCGTGGCCTCGGGCCCCTGGAGAATCCATGTGGTTCCATCACACGAGTATATTTGAACGCCCGAGGCGAACGCTCGAAATACTACCAGCTCGAACGGAGGTAGCTGTAGCTCAGGAGGAATAACGGCGGCCCAAGGATGGCGGACTTCCCATTTGTTGAGGCCGTTCAGCGAACTAGATGGACCCTGGACCACTGTCGGCTCGGTACCTCCAGTGGATCCCGAGAGATTTTCCGCTTTCGGACCTGTGGGTGAATCATTCGTACATGAGCTCAGAACGACCGTGAGTGTAAGGAAACCCCCCACCCAGCCGCCATGGATCGCCGACCGATTCACAATTGCCTCCATTGATTGGTGACTCTTTGCCAGCGATGAGTGATTTTCAATTCTTCTGTCGACGGGCTCTGCGCGGGACCGGCCCCGCACAGAGAGCGAGGGCAAGAGATGTGCCAATCCGAATTGCCGAAATCAGATTGAGGGGGTGTACACGAAGGGGAATGCACCGGAAATCGAACAGGTCGCTGCTCGATTCCGAACAGCGAACCGCCGTGAAAAGGAGGTGCTTTGACTACGGATGGCTACGGGCGGGTTGTTTCAGGCGGGTGAGCGAACGGCGGGGGAGGAGTTGGGGTGACTCACAAGAAGGTGTCACGTCAGCCCGAATTTGTCCAGCCGACGAAGCAGTGCGTTCCGGTCGATCCCCAGCAGCTTCGCGGCATGAGACGCATTGCCTTGGGTTTCTTCCATCGTCAGGCGCACGAGCTGTTTTTCGAGGGCTTCCAACAGATCGGCACCCTGCGTGTTCCCGCGGACCAGGGATTTCAGGAATGAGGCGGACGGGGAATTCGAGCCTGGATCAATTATGTCCAGTGTCATGAGGTCCGCCCTGCTGACCTCTTTGCGCTCCAGGAAAATCGAAATACGCTCCACAGTATTGCGAAGCTCACGCACATTTCCTTTCCACTGAAGGCTCTGCAGGTATTCCAGCGCGTCAGCCGCAAGGGTTTTCGCGCCTCCGGAGAACTCCCGAATGAATGCCTGCGCCAGAGTTGGAATGTCTTCGGACCGATCGCGAAGCGGAGGAACATGTAACAGAACTACGTTCAGGCGATGATACAGATCTTCGCGAAACTTCCCCTCAGCAATCGCCTTGCCCAGGTCTTTGCTTGTCGCTGCGATGAGGCGCACATTAGATTTCTGTTCAATCGATGAGCCGAGCCGGTAGAAGGTCCTGTTTTCGAGAATCCGGAGCAGCTTTGGCTGCAGCTCAAGCGGCATTTCGCCTATTTCGTCCAGAAAGAGCGTCCCCAGGTTCGCCAGCTCGAATTTTCCTTTCTGTGGGCCAGCCGCCCCGGTGAAGGATCCCCGCTCATGGCCGAACAATTCGGACTCAAACAACGGAGCCGGTATGGCCGAGCAATTGATCCCGATGAACGGCCCCCTGACCCTCGGGCTCTGTTCGTGGATCGCACGAGCGATCAGTTCTTTCCCCGTTCCTGTCTCGCCAAGGAGGAGAACAGATGCATCCCTGGCGGCGACGGTTGATATCTTTCGAAGGATCAGCTGGATCGCACGGCTTTCGCCGAGAATCTCACGCTCTCCCTGTTTATCGTGAAGAATCGTCTTGAGCCGGGCATTTTCCTGAAAAAGAGACTCTTGAAGCTTTGCTCTCTCGATGAATTGTGCCGCGAATGTCGCAATCGCAGTTGCCATCCGCACAGAGGCCTCTGTGAAGCACATCCCCCCCGGGGGATTGACGAGGTTCAGGATGCCGATATTTCGATCGGAAGAGATCAACGGGACTGCCAGAACCGAGCCGATTGCGAGGAGGTGTTTACCCGGGTTCTTGAGCTGTAGCTCACCCAGAATGTCGTTTGTGAGAAGAGGTCTGCGGTGATGCTCGATCCATCCAGCGACAAGGAGGTTGAACGTGTGATCGATGCTCGTGTCGGAGGGTTCGGCGCTCCGGACGAGAGTTTTGAGGATTTCGTTTGAAGAAGGATTGAATAAGAGAATGGCTACACGTCGGGCCTGACAGAGGCGAAGGCTTTCCTCAACAATCTTGCCAAGTATGTCATCAACGTTCGAAGCCTTGCCCAAGGATTCCGCCAGCCGGGTGATTTCCTCGAGCTCCTCGATCCGATGTTTCAAGGGTTCGATATCGTCTGGCATCCCGCAACCCTGATGAAGTCCTGAGAATTTGCCTGAACGAAGATATCGGCTTCAATTCAGAATTGCAAACCTGCAATAATGTTCGCCACACAACCCTCGGGAAGGGCAATTGCTGAAATCATTTCTCGGGGACAAAACGGTGCTGTCTGACCGCGAATGCTCAATTCCGGGCAACCACACATATGAAAACACACAAAGCGCACTGTCCGATCGGCCTTCATCGTATGATTTCGACATATGAGTGCTGGCACGTCTCTTGCACGTGACCCGGACGCGGATCATCGAAGGTATCGAAAGGATTCGAAGTGAACTTCCTCCGGGACACCTCCGGGTTGCTATTCTCCCCGCAACCCGATATATTTTTGAGCCCGCTTTTTTCACTCCGCAGCACAGCAGTTGCCACGAACCGCCGGAGGAGGAGTTCTGTGGTCCCGTCGACAGTCTCCCACTATAGAATTATCAAGAAATTAGGCGAAGGCGGTATGGGGGTCGTGTTCAAGGCACACGACACGATGCTCAACCGGACTGTCGCCTTGAAGTTTCTCCCCCGCTACATTACAGCGACGGAAGAGGCACGGGCTCGTTTCCTCCAGGAGGCCCGCGCCGCTGCCACACTCAACCATCCCAACGTGTGCACTATCCACGGCATTGAGAAAGAAAACGACCAGCAATTTATTGTAATGGAATATGTGGATGGGGTGAGTCTTGCGCAGAGGATCAAGCGCCAGCCCGAGGGAGCCCTGTTACCCATTCCGAGCGTCCTTTCCTACTCGCTTCAGATCGGAGAAGCACTCTACGAAGCGCATCGCCTGGGCATCGTGCACCGCGACATAAAATCCGAAAACATCATGATCAACGCGCGTGATCAGATCAAGGTGATGGATTTCGGGTTGGCCAAACTGCGAGGTTCGGCGGGATTGACGAAGGGGCCTCGTATCTTCGGTACGCTCGGGTACATGGCTCCAGAGCAGATCCAGGGCGGAGAGGTTGATCAGCGCGCTGATATTTTCTCGTTTGGCGTTGTCTTCTACGAAATGCTGATCGGCCACCGGCCATTTGAGGGGGACAATGATGCAGCGATTGTCTACGCAGTCCTCCAGGACGCACCACCGCCGATTGACCGGTTCCGGAGTGGTGTTGCGCCGGATTTTGTCGCCCTCGTCCTTCGCGCATTGCAAAAGGACCCGCGAGACCGGTTCCAATCCGCGATGGAAGTGCTTGACGCATTACGCTCAATATCCTCCCCGATCGTTTCTCCGCTACCGGTTCAGGCCGGAGTCGGACGCCCGTCGAAAAGCGCCCGAAGGAAGGGCAAGGTCGGGTGGCAGGCCGGCGGACATTCCGCTCATGCGATCGCGCTTCGGGTTGGGATCCCCGCTGCCGTCGTGGCAGGTTCCGCCGCAATCGTCTGGTTTCTGACGTCTGCACATTCCGTTCATCTCACGCAGACCGACTCTCTCGTGTTAGCTGAATTCGAGAACAGGACCGAAGACACAGTCTTTGATCACTCACTGACGCAAGCCTTGAGAGTCAAGTTGCGCGAATCGACCCAATTTAATGTTCTCCCACCGGACCGCGTCTCTTCGGCACTGGAGCTTCTTCGATTGCCGGCCTCCGGGCGCCTGGATGATCGAACGGCAACAGCTGTCGCCCTTCGTGAGGGAGCCCGTGCTGTTGTTACGGGCAATGTCACGAGGCTCGGGTCCACGTATGTCCTGACGGCAGGGGTCATTGATGCTTCCACGGGGGCGACCGTGGAGCTCGTCCGGGAGGAAGTTACGAGGATCGAAGATGTTCTCAATGCAATGGACAGACTCAGCGTGCACGTTCGGGAGCGGCTAGGAGAGTCAATCGCCCAGATCTCGAAGGCAAACGCCCCTCTCCCCGAGGCAACGACATCTTCGCTGAAGGCCCTCGAGCTTTATGCACGAGCCGATATCCTGGCAAATGACGGCAAACATGGAGACGCAGCTCTGCTTAACCAGGAAGCAGTCGACATAGATTCCGATTTTGTCTTGGCGATCAGCGAACTCTCTTACGACTACCGGAAGACAGGAAAGGACAGCCTGGCGTCCCACTACCACAACAAGATTCTTCCGTTGATTCACAGGGTAACAGAGAGGGAACGGCTGAACATCCTCGCGACATATTACGGCCCTTCCTTCGAGTTCGACAATGAAAAGGCCAGGGAGCAAGTTGTGAAGCTGACAACACTTTACCCGAACGACGCTTATTCGTTTGCGCTCCTTGGACACTTTTCCATGTTCGTCGGTGACACCAAAGGCGCTCTTGAGGCAAATGCCAGGGCAATTGCATTAAACCGTGCGTATGAAAAGAACTGCGACCATAATTCCGGCTATGCGCTTGCCCTCGATGGACGTTCTTCCGAAGCGCTAATCTTCTTCCACAGGACCAAGGATCTCTGGCCCGGTTATCCGGCTGTGGATATGGATATTGCGGCTGCACATTGGATAAATGAAGACCTGGATTCCTCAGAGGCTGTGCTGCAAAACGCCCTCGGATCGAGTGAAGGATTGGCGCGCAACCAGGTAAGGGTTGTCCTGAGCTCGCTGTATCACTTTGAAGGGAAACTCACTCATGCCCGCCAGCTCTGTCTTGACGGTGTGCGGGACTGCCGCGTTACCGGGTCGACCGCCGACGAGGCGTATTTTCAACTTCTCCTCGGCGAGATTGCAGGCCAGGAGAATCATATGGGGGAGCTTCGAATGAGGCTTGACCATGCAGCGGCTTTGAGTGTGTCACCGTATCCTGATCTCCCGTTAATCGCACGCACGTATGCACGCAGGGGCATGGCAAATGAGGCAGAACGCATTCTCTCGCGTCTCCTGAAAGCACGGAGCTTTGATCCGAGGTTTCAAAGGTTTCGCGGAAGTTACATTGCTCTCGTCCGAGGAGAAATACTGCTGAGCCGCCGGGAGTTCAGGCGAGCTCGTGATCAATTCGAGTCTGTTTCGAAAATCCAGGCGAGCGATCCGTTCTATTTTCAAGCGAGGGAGGGCATTGCCGAATGCGCGGCGGCAACTGCTGACCCCGGTACACCGGCTCTTTTCGATTCAATCTTGTCCCGCAGAGGCGAGACAATCCTGGGAACGCTATCCTCTGTTCGAAGGTCGGGTTTTTGGACCCGGTGGCTTTGGCCCGATGTTGAGCTGCGGCTTGCCAGATTCTATGCGGCGCGAAATCAAAATGCGATGGCACGAATACACATGACGAGGGTAATGCGTGTATGGAAGGATGCGGATCCGCTAGATCGGGGCGCCTCTGAAGCGAGGGATCTTGATCGAACTCTCTCGGGGGGAGAGTAACTCATTTACATAATGAAAGGAGTATCGTCATGAAACGTTCCAGATTCGTCGCCGCGGGGTTGATTGTTCTCATCGTGCTGGTCATTCTCTCCGCATCGGCCCCGGTGGAAAGTCCAGCAAGACCAAATGGGGTGGTGCCCTGCAACGACTACGTGCTGGCTGGCGGTACCAACAAGAGTGTTGATTTCAAATGTCTCAACACTGGCCAGGTCGTATTTGCCTCGACTTCTTCTATTCCAGACACACAAGCCGTTGCTCGCTTCATCGCGCTCGGCGTTAAGTTTACGCTTCAGCCCGGGTATGAAATAGTCAAAGTAACCAAGGTCGTGAAGAGTGTCCATTGACGCCGCCATTTGCTCACTCCCGAGTTCGAGGATTCTCGTTCAGCGGTGTTACAGTGCGTAGCCACGGGGGAGCCAGGCCGAAGACGGGCCGCTCCCCCGGCTGCGTTTAAAGGTCTGTGGATTTGCTCTTCAGCTTCGGGTTATTGCCCTGCGTACACTTTCCCCGCACCGCCCCGCATTCTGACTCCTTACTCAATGTATCCAATGTGGCGGCGCCCTGGAATTGTGCAATTCCATCAATATTCCGGGGTCACCGGGGCGTGTTTGACACTTCAGATTGTGATGCATACATTCCTGCTAAGATTGTCGCGTCGCAATTCCCATCTTCCTGTACGGCCGATCTTCCTGAAGCCGAATAAAGGCGGTACCTACGCCTAGGTCCAATCTCTAAGAAGCCCAAACCCCGGGGCTAAATCCAACTCTGAGATGGGCACAACAACCGGGGGCAGGTCAACGGACGAATCAGGTACAGGTATGAACAGGCCATCGACTCGCCGTTCATAATTGGAAAAACTTCCAAGATCTTTTTCCCACCTGACCCATTGGAAGAAGCCGAGGAAATGAGGTCTTCGCTCTTCAATGATAAGGGGTTCTGCAATATTGCCGCCGACATCCCGAGGAACGGCGTGTACCTTCTCTACGTGAGACCTCGACATAGACTTGCCAAGTTGATCGTAAATCCAGAAAGTGTAATCGTAGATTTGCTTTGCAATGAAAAAGAATCCCTGGTCTACAGCTTCTTCAATCCGACCAATAGGGAAGCGATCCTTGTGACAGGTCATATCGTCGCGGATATCGAGGGAGTTTATAGGTAGATTTCGAGTTACCCCGACGACCTTTCATGGCGGCAATATTTCATTCGCCGTGCGATGGTGAAATATGAATTGCCGGATTGGAGCTCACCCGAGATAGCTGTTCCAGAAATCATGAACGCGCAACAGGTGGCTGAGTACCTGGGATTTGAGGAGAAGACAATTTACAACCGATACCGAAAGCATTCGTTGCCTACAAGAAGATCCCGACGTCTTACATTCGCGCGATGAAGCCACATGGGCAAACTGAAGGGCCTCCTCTGCCTCTGCATTCTCCTCGTTCCTTCCGCCTTTTCATCCGACAGCCAGTTCGAGGAAGTCGTGGAACGCAACATCCGCATCCTGACATCCCTGGATGGCTGCGCTGAAGGATACCGGGAGTCGGTGGCAGGGGAAACCATCAGCTACGAGCGCCTTAATCCAAGATCTCCCGTAGCGCTGTTGTCCAGAGCATCAAACGGTTCGTCGTCAATCGAGTGGGTAACGGGAAATCCGCCGGGGGATGGCAAGAGTCCAGAAGCGGTCTTCGTCGTCGCTGCGGGGATCTACAGCCAGAGAGAAGAAGGGAGAAAATTCCAGCTGTTCGTCAACGATGTCCCCCGGTTCCTGTTCCAGACTCGAAAGGCCGACTCATGGTCCGTGGCTGGCACAGGTGGTGGCGTATTGGCCTTCCAGGGGGCAATGAGGGACCAGTATGACGATGTCTTCGGATATCTGAAGATTTCGCTGCCTTCCGAATGGTTCAACGCCGGCGATCCTGTGCGGTTCAAGGTGATCGGGGAGAATGCGGGTTCCCGGGCCTGGTTTATGGTGTTTCAGGATACCGCCGTCATGGACGGTCTGAACGAAAGAGTCCGGAATGAATCCTTTTGCAACATCTCGATAGAGACCCGTGGATCGATGAACGAAGCCCGGATCGTCGTGGCGTCCTCATGGAACGGCAGGCGCCTGAAGTGCATTGCAGGCGGCCGGGAGATCACGATTGGACTCGAGACATCAGCAGGAGCGGCCGCGGGCGGGTTTACTTTCGAGGGAAACCAGGAAACTCCAATTTCATTTCTCATTGACGGTGAACCGATCGTAAGCCTTGGGGCTTTGTCGCGCGAGATCTCCGAATCCAGGATCTACCCCAGGAAGATCGTCGACCTGCGCGTCACCCGCACGTCGCCGACGCACGTACTGATAGAGTATCTATCGAGGTACGCTCCTGAATCCGGCTCGTCGCTTCTCGCGCTCTCCTCAACAACCAACGGGAACGGGGCTCTCCATCTCGTAAGCTCTTCACACCAGGATATCGCGTGGATGGATACGCCTGAGCAGTGCATCAGGGATCGGGATGAGAAAGTCATCACCCCCGCGCTGGCCCTTATGAGTAAAGATCCGGCCTTTCGGTTTGACCTCGAAGATGTGCTTTGCCTCCGGGAATATCTGGAACGCCACCCTGACCGGAAGGAGGAGATCGACCGCCGCCTGCGCGAGGGGAGGCTGGGTGTGGGGGCGATGTTCAACGAGCCCTACGAGGATCTCTTTTCGGGCGAGATGCTCGCGCGTGAATTTTACGCCGGAAGGAAATGGTTCCTGCGCAACTTTCCCGGGTGCAACACGCGCACGGTATGGAATCCGGATGTGCCGGGGAGATCTCTGCAGGCGCCTCAGGTCATGCACCGCGCGGGTGTGAAATATCTCGTGATCAGCCGTCAGAGGCCGGGCCTGTTCAGATGGCTCTCGCCCGACGGCACGGGGGTGCTGGTCTTCAGTCCCGGCCACTATGCATCGTTCATTGAACACACCGCCGGCAAACCCTTTTCGGCAGCGTCTGGATATCTTGCCTCGTATGCCCGCAGCTGGATCGATACATCGCGCGGAGAGAACGCACAGGTTCCGGTCCTTTCCATGAGCGATATGAGCGCGCCGGGAGATTATGGAGAGTTCGTCTCGAGGTGGAACGCGCTCAAGTCTGTGTCGAACCCGGACGGGACCACGATTCCGCTCCGACTCCCTCTGCTTCACTACTCGACCGCTGAGCAGTATCTGGATTCCGCTGCAGCCGATCTGCGGCACGTGGAGGTCATCGAAGGTGAGCGGCCCAATATCTGGTTGTATATACACGGGCCGACACATTGCCGCGCCGTCTCCGCGAAACGGGAAGCCGATGACCTCCTGCCGGCTGCGGAGACATTCTCGACGATTGACGCCCTCCTTTCGCGATCATTTTCCTCATACCCTGCCCGAAAGTTGACCGAGGCGTGGGAGTCCCAGATCTATCCCGACCACGGATGGGGAGGAAAGAACGGCGACGTAACTGATAGTACGTTCCAGGCCAAGTATGAGCATGCCAGGGATATCGCAAAAGAGGTATATGGTCGCGCGACGCGCTCCATTGCGGCGCGTGTCCGTCGGGGCGACGGCAAGGGAATACCGGTTGTCATCTTCAACGGGCTCTCCTGGAATCGCTCCGGACCTGTCCGCTGCAATTGCACATTTAACCCGGCCTTCTGCAGGGGGATTGCGCTCTTCTCATCATCCGGTGAGCGAATCCCGCTTCAGGTGCTCTCCAGCTCAATTCACGCAGACGGCAGCATGTCGTCCGCTGATATTGTCTTTGTAGGGGAAAATGTCCCGGCCGTGGGCTACGCAACCTATTATGTCAGGCCAGCAGGAGGGATCGGCGAATCTGCAGGAGCGGCACGTTCTGCGCCCGGCTCTCTCGAAAGCCGTTACTACAGGGTCACGCTTGGGAGCGGAGGCATATCACAGATTTACGACAAACAGCTTAAGACAGCGTTACTGGACACAGGAACTTTCCTCGGGGGGGAGCTCTTCACAATGCAATCCGTGGGAGAGGACGCCGGCGAATGGGCCGAACCGCAACAGCCTACGATGGAAGGGTTCGATAAACTCAGCGCTCACGGGCCGCAATGGCGATTGGTTGAATCGGGCCCGGTTTGCGAGACCGTGGAGCTCCGCCAGCCGATGGAACACGTGACCGTCGTCCAGCGCGTGTCGGTCTATCATTCCCTGAAGCAGATCGATCTCGAAACATCGCTTCTCGGCTGGGACGGCACGAAGTACAGGGAGTTTCGCCTCGCGTTTCCTATAGGGATGCTGGATGGGCAGGCCGCTTATGAAGTCCCCTTCGGCACTCTTGAAGTTGGGAAGGACGAGATGAAAGGATCGCCCGGGGAACGGTACACTCAGAAGGCCGCCGCGATTCATCCCCGGAGCATCCAGCACTGGATCAGCATATCCGACAAGCGGATTGGAATAACGATCGGCTCAAGCGTCGCCGTGTGGGACTACCGGGATCCCACCGGGCTGGCATCGGGGGCCACGCTCCTGCAGCCATTGCTCCTTGCTTCACGGCGCAGCTGCAATGGGGAGGGGAATTGGTATCTGCAGCAGGGGGATCATCATTTCCGTTTCTCGTTTACCTCGCACGCGCCCGGCTGGAGAAACGGGATGCGATTTGGTGTGGCCGCGAACACGCTGATGACCGCCGTCTTCAATCCTCCGGCGGCCCGACCGTCAAGCCTTCCTGAGTCGTTGAGTTTCCTCTCGTTCGGGGCAGATAATATCCGGCTCAGCACACTGAAGAAGGCGGATGACGACGACCGCATCGTCGTGCGGGCATATGAGGCCGAGGGAAAAGATGCTGTGGCCACCATCAGGTTTCATTGGCCCGTGCAGGAAGCAGACCTGACAAATATCATCGAGGAGGAAGGGACCCCGGCGAAGGTACAAAAGGGCAGGGTCAATTTGACATTCGGGCCTCACGAAATACAGACACTTTCGATCGTTCCCAAACTACGATAGCTACTCACCCTCGCTCTCCGCAAGACCGGGAATAGACGAGCGATTATTGAACCTCATCTTTGAGCCGGAGTCAGGACGAGAATCAGCTCGTGCTTTGATTGCATATGTACCCCCGTCGGTATCCGCACGCCCTCCCCGAACCTCTTCGAAACCCCCAGGGTCTTGTATATCCGGCCGTCCGGATCAAAACTCAGGACAGAATACGGACCCTTGCCCGCAGAAGGAATCGTGAGGTCACTCATCGCGTCCGAATTGCTGTTGTTCAGCAAATAGATGAACAACGTCCCCCCGCATTGAACTCCATAGGATTCAATGGTGGCTGATTGCAATTCTATTTTGGTGAACGATCCATTTCCCGCCTTCAGCATCCTGTCGCATATCTCCCGGACGCCCCGCAAGTACGTTGTCATCCCGTGGGCTTCGAAGAATTCCCACCACCAGCTCATCGGCAGGATCGGCGTGGGGCTGAACAGACCGTACCACAGGCCTCGCCTGTAGTCGTATTCCAGGCCCTTCGTGATCGTCGAAAAGTCAATGTTCCAGTTCCATTCGTATCCGAATTCTCCGATGACGTACGGTTTGTTGTATGTGCGTGAATATCTCTCCAATTCCGATTGCAGCGCGTCGGTGTGTTTGTAAATGTGTTTTTGATTGATGTCGATGTACGGCAACGCATCCAGCCCGATGATGTCCCTGTGCGAGATGCTTGTGGTAATGATATGATGGTACGGATCGATATCATGAAGATACCTGCTCAATGCGGAATGCCATTCTGTTATTGCTTCATGTGGAATGATCACGCTGTCGTGGGGTGAAGGGGTAAATGCCATGTTATCCAGTTCATTGAAGAACTCAAATGCAGCGATGCTTGTGCTGTAGCCCCACCGGGCCACGATATACCGCAGCTTGTCTTTGTACTTCTGCCGTATGGTTGCCGACCGGAAAAACTCTGCGGAAATGACCTTGCCCCCCCGATACATACTACTGTCGTACCAGAATGTGTTTGACAGCGAGCCCCCGCTATCGAGTGTAAGCATGATATAAAGGCCGAGCGAATCGGCCAGTGTCACAAGTTGATCCAGCCTTCTGATGCCGCCGGGATTGTAATACTCTTTCGTGTCGGTGTATCTCTTCGTGGCGTGCACGGTCTGCCATTCGAGAGGAAGGTTCCACTGGCACATCCAGGTCCTGAAAAAATTCCCTCCATTCCGCGCGAGTGAAGAGAGCAGCGAGTCGTAACTCCATAGGGAGTCCTCAAATGAACGTGATTCCCATCCGACGTTTTCACCGAGCCCGCGAAAAGGCTCTCCCGAATCGAACATCAGGCACCAGTGGCCATGGGTGTGCAGAAAACCGCTCCGGGCGGATGGAGCCGCCGGGAACTCCAGCGTGTCGGAGGAGACCGATGAGTGAGTGTGATCCTCCGCCGTGAAATAATACAGATATCTGCCTGTCTCCTGCGGTGCGAATCGCGCCAGCCAATGAGAGGCGAGCGTATCGCCGGAGCCGAAAAAACAGGGAAGCGAGAACTCTCTTCCCGATGGTGCCGTCAGATGCATGTCCACGGCAATATCGCCCTGTACGAAAGGATTCGTGAAAGAGGCCGATACGTCAATGCTGAACTCTGTTTTTTGATACTCCAGGGGTTGTACGGTCAGAATCCGGGTCGAGAGTATCCGGGGAGGGGCGGCTGCCATGCAGAGCACGGCGTGCATGCAGAGAAACGCGATCAGTGATTTCATGGTGCATATCCGGGGTCTGGGAATCGGGGGACAAGGATCTCCGCGCCAGTACGGTTTGGCTGATAAAGCAGACTCACCTGCGATGAATGAGGGAGAGTCCAGCCGTTTCTATGCAATCTGGAGCACAGAGTGAAGCTGGGAATTCAACGACGGGTGACGGCGGGCCCGTATTGGCTCCCCAAGCCGCTCTCGCGGAGGCCTGTCCACACAAGCGCTGCAGAAATGTACCCGCCTGTTGGGTCATAGTCAATAAGGCCGGATGCAATGTGGGAATTGTAAAATGGAAGTCGACCTTGCCCCGTATGGAAATCACACATTGGGTTTGCGATTGCCTAACATCCCAGATTAGAGTATAATAGGTCAGTGATCTATAGACCCTGATTACCTAAGGCTACATGAAGAAATTGCGGCCTGATATTCTTCCTTTCACACTCTTCCTGGTTCTGAATTCCAACTCGCTTGCGCAGCAAAAGGCGGCGGAGGACTCTGCCCGGGTGGTCATTCTCAGCGACAGGGTGGGGAAGGTCATATCTTCGGCCGACCGTGAAAAGTATCATGTGTTCTCTCAATTCGAAGATTTCAGGAACGCTGTCGTCCTCCAGCTTCCGGATTCTTCGTGCGCAGTCCGCATCACTCTCGAGTCTGCAGGCAGGGAACGGGACACGCTCGTCCGGTATTCCTGGGGCTCAATCATGATGATGGCCGACAGGGTCGAGCATTTTGAGGAACTGGAAATCGGCGAATATGTCATGGGGAGTTCTCCGATACGTCTTCGATATGCTCCAACTGGTTTGACCGGTTCGACAGAGTTCGTTCCCCCCGGTGCTGCCTTTATTGTCCCCTCGGTCCTCTCCTGGAAGGGAACGAATGCTACGGGGCGTGATAGCATCAAACTGCCCTGGCCGATACTCATGACGCACCGCGCCGATGATGCTCTCCCACTCGCAAGCGCTCCCGATCTCACGATGCCGCGCCGCTATCCCTGCCTTGCGGTGGCGATCGGTTTCCGCACATTTGCGCCCGATTTCTCCGGGCTCAACGGCGGCTCACTCAGCTCTAACGGGGCCTCCATTCCATTTTTGTTTAATATCATCCCCGAACTGCTCATCACCAGGGATATCGGGATTCAAATTGACTGGGCGCATAACGGGGCGGAATACAATACAACGGGCGCAACCCTGGTCCTGTACACTCATGTTTTCGATAATCCGAATGTGTGTCCGTTTCTGGAGGCGGGGGGTGTCTGGACGTATGTTCATACAACTCTCGAGGGTACGGGGGATCCTCAGATATATATGCAGACCGCCGGGGGGGGAGTCCGCGCCGGGATCGGTGTTGAATATCAGGTGGCGAATTCGGTCGCAATTGTGCTGGATGTATCATATGAGCATATCGCGAGGGAATCGGGCGTATTTGATGATTGGTATTTGGGCGGACATACCGTTACTCCAATCTCTGTTGATCTGAGCAGTTTCCGTGTTGGGATTCGTTTAAAGATTGGATGAGGGACCGGCAATGATGAGAAAACTTCTGGCCCGTCTCCTTGTGACCGCTTTCGCTCTCACGCTCACAGGGTGCTTTTCGACGCATGACATCCGGACGTATGGCGACCTCTCAGACGCGATTCATGAGCCCTTGCGCATTATGACCGTGGATACGACGGTCTACGATTTGAACACGTTTTCGTTCAACGACTCACTCCTGATGGGCGACGGGGAGTGTCTCGTTGGCGGTCGTTGGAGTCATTTTTCGGGCAACCTGCCGATGTCACGCATTGTGTATATTCAGACCCGGAGTTTGAACATGTTCCAGTCTGTCCTCGGACTCGGATTGCTGGGTCTGACGGCCGAGGTAATTGAATATTCAACACCCGGGAGGGGGCTTTCGGTTTATCGAACGATGGGAGGTGACGGCCTGATCGGCTCCTGTCCGTACGTGTATGCATGGGACGGTTCCGCCTATGTCCGCCAGGGAGAGGCGTTCGGGACCGCTCTGGGGAAGGGTTTGGAGGCCTCGACTGCGTGTTTACTGCCTGCCGCTTCCGACATGGACGGAGAGGTGCGGGTGCGGATCGCAGATGAACGCCCGGAGACACACTACATCAACGCCGTTCACGTTAGTGCCTGCGAAGTTCCTCCAGGGTCCCCTGTGTCGCTCGACACCCGGGATCGCGTCTGGCCTCTCCCGTCCCTTGTGCCTCCCCTCGTCGCCCCCGAACCAATTAAGAAGAGAGACAACATCTGGTGGAAATCTCACACGCCGAGGCAGAAAGGAGCGTACCGCGATACTCTGGAGCTTGTTCTCCCGGTGGCAGCGGGAGCATTAGAGGGGTCCTTTGTCGTGCATGCGGTCAACACCCATCTCTCGGACGCCGTTTTCGGGAGGCTTTTCGGCTTCCTCGGCGATGAATCGCTCCCGTATCTCTATCGGATCGAACATGACACAGAGACGATTACGCTTCTGAAAGGGTGGATAGAGGAGTGCGGACTTCACGTCGACGTGCGGGACGGGGGGTCCTGGGTGAATGCAGGCACGATTTCCCCGGAGGCAAACGATGTGCCGTTCACAAGGCTCGTGAGAATACGTGTGCCGGAAAATGCCGGCGAATCTCTCCGGGTGCGCGTGAGGATGCTTGCGGACACGTGGCAGATTGATGACGTCGCGATCGACTGGTCACCGGCCCTTCCGCTGGAGGAACATACCAGGCCGCTCCTTGCTGCGCTGCACAGCACCTCTGGCGATGTGGAGCAGTCGCTTCGAATGCGGGATTCGGAGTATGTCCGGCTCATACCGGGGGAGTACGTCGATTTGAGATTCCATGCCTTCCGGCCCCGCGAAGGGTATTCCGCCGTCTACACCTGTCACGCCGCCGGATACCTTTACGAGTGGTTCAATGATCGGCCGGTCGCAAAGGACGGTCCGGATCTCTTTGCGCTCTCCGGGCTGAGCCGGATTGACGCTGTCCAGTCGCTTCTCGGAAATCATGACGCTTTGCTCTCCCTGCTTTTCGACCGGTAAGCTGCCTTCCCCCGTCCAGCGTGAAGAAGATGAACAGGACGAGCGCTTGACACAGCAATCGCCGGGGGGTATATTGAAATCACCCGCTGGACTTTGCTCCCCGCGTCGCGTTCATGATATCATCAGCTGCGCGAAGCATTCGGCGACCTTCTCTATTTTCCCGGGCTCATGATCGGTCGGACCGTCTCCCACTATACGATACTCGAGAAGTTAGGCGAAGGGGGCATGGGCGTTGTGTACAAGGCCCGTGACCTGACGCTCGACCGGATCGTCGCGCTGAAATTTCTCCCTCCGAATATCGGTCAGGACGACGCCGAAGAGTCCCGCCTCCTGCAGGAAGCACGCGCTGCTTCCGCATTGAATCATCCCGGAATCTGCGCAATCCACGCGATTGGTGAGCACGAGGGCTCGCACTTCATCGACCTGGAATTCATCGAGGGGATGACGCTGGGGGAAATCCTCCGCCAGGGTCGGTTGCCCGTCCGAAAGTCTGTGGCGTACGCCATCCAGGCATGCGAGGCATTGCAGGAGGCTCACGCCAACGGCATCGTCCACCGGGATATCAAATCCGACAATGTGATGGTCACGTCAAGGGACCGGATCAAAGTCATGGACTTTGGACTCGCCAAATTGAAGGGTTCGTCGAGGCTTACAAAGCCTCTTTCCACAGTGGGGACGCTCGCGTATATGTCGCCCGAGCAGATCCAGGGAGGTGAAGCCGATTCACGATCGGACGTCTTTTCGTCCGGCGTCCTTCTGTATGAATTGCTCGCGGGCAGCGTGCCGTTCCGCGGAGATCATGAGGCTGCAGTCATTTACTCAATAGCCCACGGGACACCGGAGCCTTTATCTCGTGTGCGGCCTGAGGTCCCGCCGGAGCTCGAGCGAATCGTCAACCGCGCGCTCGAAAAAAATCCTGCGGACAGGTATCAGAGTGCGGAGGATATGGCCGCTGATCTAAGGGGGGTATATGACGCCCTTCCGCAAACAAATTCGTCGGCGTCTTCACCTTCCAATGCCCCGCGCTCCGCTCCACATTCAATTGCCGCTGCGGCGCTCCCCTCGCCCGGTTCCGGCGAGGCGCTCCCTCTGAAATCCGGAAATGCCGGCGTAAGATCGGTCCTGCGCCGAGTGATCCTGATTACGCTCGGACTACTTTTCGCTATAACGGCATGGGTCTTTTACCGTGCTGGCCCGGCGGCTGCAAAGGGCGATTCCGGAGGCCGCAAGATGCTTGTGGTTCTTCCGTTTGAGAACCTGGGGGCGCCGGACCGTGACTATTTTGCGGATGGAATGACAGAAGAGATCACGAGCAAACTCTCCGGTCTCTCCGGCCTCGGCGTCATCGCGAGGACGAGCGCCATGCAATATAAAAAAACCCCGAAATCCGTCCGTCAAATCGGGGATGAACTGGGCGTCCAGTTCATTCTCCAGGGGACTGTCCGGTGGGAGGATGCGGGCGGGCAGAGCCGCGTCCGCGTCACCCCGCAGCTCATCAATGTCGCCGACGGCACACAGATGTGGTCGCAGTCTTCGGAGGCGGTCCTCTCGGGAGTCTTCACGATTCAGTCGGAGATTGCATCGAAAGTGGCCGACGCGCTTAATCTGACTCTCCTGCAGCCTGAGCGGCAGCTCCTGCAGTTGAAACTGACTGAAAACCCCGAGGCATACGACAGCTTCCTCCGCGGACGTGAGTACCAGAATCGGAGCAATGACGAACGGGATTTGCTTGTTGCGGAGCAGATGCTCGACAAAGCGGTCGCACTCGATCCGAAATTTGCGTTCGCATATGCCAGTCTCGCCGGGGTTCATTCCGCGATATACTGGGAGTACTACGACCATACGGACCGGCGGGTGCAGATGGTGAAAGAAAGTGCGGAAAGGGCACTCGCACTTGACCCTGACCTCCCCGAGGCGCACGCGGCAATGGGTTTCTATTATTATCATTGCCTGAGGGAATATGAAAATGCGCGCACGGAGTTTGACCGTGGGCTTGCGGTCCAGCCCGGAAATCAGGACCTGCTCATCGGCCTCGGGTCCGTTGACCGCCGCATGGGGAGGTGGGAAGATGCGATCGCAAACATCGGCAGGAGCGTTCGCAGTGACCCGCGGTCCCCTCTCCTGCATGTGGAGCTGGCGGAGACTCTTATCCGCGTCAGACGGTATTCTGAAGCGGAAAATCACCTCGACACGGCATCTCAACTCGCCCCCCAGTTGGGAGACGCCTACTACAAAAAAGCGGAGATCGCTCTCCTCAGCATGGGAAGCGCGGCACAAGCCCGTGAGATATTCGACGAAGCCCGCCTCCGCAAAATCGAAGGGACGGATTCCCGCTATGTGTATTTCGACGTGCTGGCGGATGAGTGCGCCGGGGCGTACGCGCACGCACTTGAACGCCTCGCCGTACTGGCGTCACCTGTCCTCGCGTCGCAGGAACAATACCTTCCGAAAGACCTGTTCCAGGCGCGCCTGTACGCGTTGATGCATCGCGGGAGCGAGGCCAGGGCACACTACACTTCCGCCCTCAACCTGCTCGAGCGGGATGTCCGCAGCCACCCCGAGGACCCGCGCATCCACAGCGCACTCGGGAGGGCGTATGCAGGGCTGGGGCGGAAGGAGGAAGCGATCCGGGAGGGGAAGGCAGCTACCGGGATTCTCTCCGTCTCGAAAGACGCCCTGATGGGCCCGCTCTTCGTCCGTGACCTCGCGGAGGTGTTTACGATGGTCGGTGAGACGCGTCTGGCCGTTGAACAGATTCAATACCTTCTCTCGATCCCGTCGGAGATTTCGGTCCCCATTCTGAGGATCGATCCCACGTGGCAACCTCTCCGGGAAGATCCGGCATTCCAGAAGCTCATCGCGAGCCAGCCCGCGGGAAATCCATGAAACGGTGATTACAGTAAAAGGCTGAACCACATGAAAATCAGACATATGTCGTTTTTCCTGGTGCTCACCGCCGTTCACGTGTATGCTGCAGAGATCCATGTTTCCGTCAAGGGGAGCGACAGCGCTGACGGGAGAGAGCAAAGTCCCTTCAGGACCATTTCGAAGGCGGCCCTGCAGGCAATGCCGGGCGATATCATAACGGTCCATGGCGGCGTCTATCGGGAGAGGGTCAGTCCTTTGCGCGGCGGGACCTCCGAGACGGCGCGCATCGTGTATCAGGCTGCCCCGGGGGAGAAGGTCGAGATCAAAGGGTCGGAGGTTATCAGGACCTGGGTAAAGGTTCAGGGGATCGTCTGGAAGGCCACGATCCCCAATTCGTTCTTCGGGAGATTCAACCCCTACAGCGACCTGATACGCGGCGACTGGTTCGATCCGATGGGACGGCAGCATCATACGGGGGCGGTCTATGCCGGCGGGAACTGGTTGACCGAAGCGGTCAGACTTGATGACGTTCTGCACCCCGACGGCAAGACTCCGCTCTGGTTCGGAGAAGTGGACAGTGGGAACACCACGATCTGGGCCCAGTTCGAGGGGATTAACCCCAATGAAGAGTTGGTCGAAATCAACGTGCGGCGTACGGTGTTCTATCCCTCAACCCGGGGAATCAATTACATCACGGTACGTGGTTTCACAATGGAGCACGCGGCGACCGCGTGGGCTCCCCCCACGGCCGAGCAGATTGGCGTCATAGGAACTCACTGGAGCAAAGGGTGGATCATCGAAAACAACGTGATCCGGTATTCGAAGTGCGCCGGCATTGCGCTGGGGAAGTACGGCGACGAGTGGGACAATACCTCCGCGAACACCGCCGAAGGGTACGTCAAGACGATCGAGCGCGCTCTTGCGAACGGCTGGAACAAAGAGACGATCGGCCACCATATCGTCCGCAACAACACGATCTCGGACTGTGAACAGGCGGGAATTGTCGGCAGCCTGGGCGCTGTCTTCAGCCAGATCACAGGGAACCACATTTTCAGAATCTGGTCCAGGAGGCTTTTCAGCGGCGCGGAAATGGCCGGGATAAAGATTCATGCTTCCATTGACGTGCTCATCAAAGGAAACCGGATCCACAACGTCGGCCGCGGAATGTGGATGGACTGGATGGCGCAGGGGACCCGGATTACGGGAAATCTCTGCTATGACAACAGCACGGAGGACATGTTTTTCGAGGTGGACCACGGGCCGTTCCTTGTTGACAACAACCTGTTCCTCTCCGCTTTCAGCGTCCGGGATATGTCCGAAGGAGGGGCGTTTGTCAACAACCTGATGGCCGGGAGACTGGAGACCTGGCCCGAGCCCGGACGGTCCACACCCTATCACAGGGCGCATTCCACTGTCCTGGCCGGGATGAGCGACATCAAGGGGGGAGACGATCGGTTTTACAACAACATTTTTCTGCGGACGGCCGGGGTGACGGATTCCGACCTGCGGAGCAGCAGCGATCCCCATCGACTTGCGGGGTTTGGCCTCTGCGCGTACGACTCCTGTCACTTCCCCCTGCAGACGGGAGGGAACGTGTACTTCAACGGGGCTCGCCCGTACGCCGGAGAATCGAGCCCGCTGATCCTCATGGACGCGGACCCGAATCCCGAGCTCACTGAGGAAGGCGAAAGGGTATACCTTCGGATGGCGCCGGGACCGGCTGTCCGCGAATATGCGGCGGCGATCGTCACCACCAGCCGGCTGGGCACCGCCAGGATTCCGGGGCTCCCGTATGAAAACCCCGACGGGACGCCCCTGAAGGTCGACAGGGACTATTTCGGAAACTTGCGGGACTCGACGAATGCGTCGGCGGGACCATTCGCGAAAACGGGTCAGGATGCCCGCCCGATCAAAGTGTGGTGACAACGAGAGGCGATGTGCGCAACGGTCTCTGAAGAAATCGCAGAAGAATCTGAGTGTTCGATGTTTCTGTAACAACCCGCGCAGGGATCGTGATGCATAGCCGGTACAGCCGCGTCTGAGGAGCCCGCAGGCGCCACCGTCCCGTGCGCGATTCATCGCGAACTTGAAACAGAATTCAGTGAAGCCCCCCGGCGACGATCTATGCATTGAGAAAGGTCACAAAGTTAATTGCGAAAAGAGAAGAATAATAAAAAGCCGGGCGCACGGCATTCTCTCTCGCAATTTGTACTCTCCTCACGTATATTCTCTCCTGATATTTCGTAGCGAAGTTTTTCTCTCCCCCTTATCACTCTCACGTGAATACTTGATGTCTACGCGACAACGCCTGTCTGCGCCGTTCTCTGCCAGCAAGAGCCCTGCCGATCACACCGTGATGCACCTGAACCCGTTCACGCTGGCGTTTTCAGGCGGGGACGGGGACCTTGAACACGAGTTTTTGGAAGACCATTACCTCAGCTCGCTGAGGGAGATCAGGTCCTCCGTGATCCTGGGCGCCGTGATCATCGCCGTGTTCGCCCTGGTCGACCCGTATCTTGCGCCGGGCGTAATGCTCACGATGTGGACGATACGTTTCGCGGTACTGATCCCGGTGGCGATCCTGCTCCTCCTGTTCTCGTTCTGGAAAGGGATCCGTAAATACTTCCACCTCGCGCAGGTCGCCGTTCTGCTCGTCACTGCCGCCGGTAGCATCGCGATGATCATGTATGCCCCGCCGGCTGCCAGGTCCGTGTATTCCAGCGGACTGCTCCTCATCGTCATGTTCGGCTGCACAGTTCTCCGCCTCCGGTTCATCTGGGGAACGGGCGCCGCCTGGATCATCGTGCTGATGTACCTGCTCGCCGGCGCGAAATCGCCTGACGGGCTGGGAGGCCTCCTCATGGGGAATGCGTTCGTGGTTGTTGCCGTCGCGGTCATCGGGATGACCGCCTCCTATGCAATCGAGCGCGACGCGCGAAGGGGATTCTTTCTCCGGAATCAGGTTGAGAAGGGGAGGGAGGACGTCCGGAGGATAAATGACGCCCTGGAGACGCGTGTGCGGGAGCGCACCGAGGTCCTCGAACAGGTCAATGCCGAACTGACGGCGGAAGTCGCGGGCCGGCACAAAGCGGAGGAAGCCCTCCGGAATACGGTGCTCGAGAAGGAGATGCTCCTGAGAGAACTGCAGCACCGCGTCAAGAACAACCTGGCGATCATCTCCAGCCTTCTGGGCCTCGAGATGCGGAAAATCACGGATGAAGAAGCGCGGCAGGTGTTCCGCGAAGCACAGACCCGTATCTATTCCATGTCCACGCTCTACGACCAGCTCTTCAGTTCGGGGGATCCGGGGAACATCGATCTGCGGGGCTATCTCGGCAAACTCGCCGCGACCGTGTTCCGGACGTACGTCGTCGGCTCCGACCGGCTCGCTCTTTCCACGGGGCTTGACACGGTTTCGCTTGACGTCAAGAGGGCCGTGCCCCTCGGATTGATCGTCAATGAGCTCTTGACGAACGCGGTGAAATACGCCTTCCCGGACGAGCGACGGGGGGAGATCCGCGTGGAATTGCGGGAGGTGGCGGGACGCATCACCCTGACGATAGCGGACAACGGCGTCGGTCTCCCGCCCGGATTTGACATGAACGCCCCCGGGAGCATGGGTCTCACGCTCGTGAAGATGCTCTGCGATCAGATCGCAGGGGAGATAGCGCTCGGCGGAACGCCGGGGAACATCGTGAGTATCACGTTCATGCGCTGATCTCTCCCCCCCGGTCAGCCTCCCGCGTGGAGGCCGTTCGCCGCGTTCCGGCCGCGCCCGGCAAGAACAAGGTAGATTGACGGGAGCACGGGCAACGCGAGGAAGATTGCTGAAAACAACCCCCCCACGATCACCGTTGCAAGCGGCCGTTGCACATCGGATCCGATGCCGCTCGCAAGCGCAGCCGGTATCAATCCCAGGAGCGCGAGCATCATCGTCATGAGATTCGGCCGGAGCTGGATGAGCGCGGCCCGGTGGACGGCCTCGGCGGCGTCCATCCCCTGGTCTTCGATGAGGCGGGTGGTCCGTGAGACGAACAGGACGCCGGCGATGATGGAGACCCCGAAAAGGGAGATGAACCCGACGCCTGCCGAGACGTTGAAGCTGTAACCACGCAGCAGGAGCGCGACGATGCCGCCGATGAGCGCGAAGGGAATGCTGGACATCGCGATGGCGACGCGCCGCACGTCCCTGAAGAGCGCGAACAGGATGAGAAAGATGATGCCGATGGTGAGGGGAATCACGATCTCCAGCCGCCGGGCCGCACGCGAGAGGTTTTCAAATTGCCCGCCCCACGTAATCGAATAACCCCGGGGGAGCGATATCGCCCCGTTCACTTTCGCCTGGGCTTCCGCCACAAAGCTTCCCTGGTCACGCCCCCGGATATTCGTCCGCACGGAGATCTGCCGCTTTCCTTCCTCGCGTTGAATGACGGTGGCCCCGTCCACAAGCGTGACCGATGCAAGCTGCGAAAGGGGAATTCTCCCCCTCAACGGGGAGAACACAAGGAGCGATCGGACGGCGTCGATCGAGGAGCGGTACTCGGGGGAGTAGCGGACGACGATGTCAAATCTCCGTTCCCCCTCGTAGAGCTTGCTCACCGGGCGGCCGCCGATGGCGGCTTCGATCATCCGCTGGATGTCCACGACGTTGATGCCGAACCTGGCCGCCGCGTCGAGGTCGATGGTGACGGTCAGCTGTGCCTGGTTTCCCTCCTGTTCGATCCCCGATTCCGAAGCGCCGTGTATGGTGCGTATGATCGTCAGTATGCTGTCGGCCTTCACCCGCATGAGATCGAGATCACTCCCGTTGATGAGAACAGCGAGATCGGCGACGCTCCCGGTGACTGCCTCCGTCACATTGTCGAGGATGGGCTGGGAAAAGGAGAACAGGGCGCCGGGCACCGCATTCTCGAGCTCGGATTTGATCTGCGTGAGGAGCTCCTTCTTGGACGTCACCCTGGTCCACGTCGCGTAGTCCTTCAGCCCCACGAAGATCTCGAGCCTGTTGGGACCGTACGGATCCGTGCCGTCGTCGTTGCGGCCGAGCTGCGTGAGAACGATGTTGACCGGCGTATGGCTGCTGATGACGCGGCGGATAACCGGACAGTACCGTTTTGCCGCGTCGAGCGATATCCCCACGGGGAGGAAGCACCGGATATTGAAAGAACCCTCGTCGAGTTCGGGCAGGAACTCCGTGCCGACGCTCCGGAAACCGATGATGGACACAACGACGACGACGGTGATCGCAACGGACACCGTCCAGCCGGCACGGCGCGTCAGGACGGCGATGGTCCGGTCGTACCGGTCAGCGACCCAGGCATACACCGGATTGTGCCACTCGATCGACGCGGTTCCCTGTGACTCGAAGTGCCTTCTGTACATGAAGCTCATGAGCACCGGGATGACCGTGAGGGCCAGGAGCAGGGAGCCGGTAATCGCGAATGCCAGGGTGTACGCCATGGGGGAAAAAAGCTTTCCCTCCACGCGCTGAAATGAAAAGATCGGCAGGTAGGCAAGGATGATGATCGCGATGGAGAAGAATATCTCCCTCCCCACCTCCTGCGCCGAATTGAGCGTAAAACGGTTGATGCCGAGCTTCCGCTCCTCCGGGGTGATATCACGGTAACGACGCATGATGTTCTCCACCATGACGACCGCCCCGTCCACAATGATGCCGAAATCCACCGCGCCGAGTGAGAGCAGGCTCGCGGGGATGTCGGTAAGCTTCATCAGGCAGAACGCAAAGAGCATCGACACGGGTATCGTGGTGGCCACGACGAGCGCCGCGCGAAAACTCCCCATGAAGAACAACAGCACCACGAGGACGATGGTGATCCCTTCCAGGAGCGTGCGGGAAACCGTTTCGATCGTGTAGCCGACAAGCTGGCTCCTGTCATAGGTGACCTTGAGGTGCACGCCTTCAGGGAGATCGTTTTCGTTGATCTCTTTTACCCGTTCCTTGAGCGCCTCGACGACTTCCGACGGGTTTTCTCCCCTCCGCATTGCCACGAGCCCCTGGACGCTCGAATTGACGTCCGCGAGCGCGGTGTCGCCCGCCCGGAGGGAATAGCCGAGGACGCCCGTCGGCGGAAGCGGCGATTCCTCAACGGTGGCCAGGTTCCTGATCTGGACCGGCACACCGCCGGCGGACGTCACGGGGATCTTCTCGATCCCCTCCTTCGAATGAATTGCGCCGATGCCGCGGACGACGAACGCCTGGTCGCCGCGCTCAATGACGTTTCCGCCCGTGTTCAGGTTGTTCGCGGTAATCGCGTCGATGACGTTCTGGAGCGTGAGATTGTACCGGATCAGTTTCTGGGGATCGGTGATGACGTGGTACTGCTTGACGAGGCCGCCAAAGTTGATAACGTCGGCAACTCCCGGGACCTGCAGCATGCGCGGGATAACGACCCAGTCCTGCAGCATGCGGACGTCCATCGGCGTGTACGATTCCGTCGCTTCGATGACGTAGCGGAAGACCTCGTCCACCGGGCCCGTCAGGGGCCCGAGCTGGGGCTGGACCCCGTCGGGGAGGATGACGTCGTTGAGTTTTTCCAGGACACGCTGGCGGGCAAAATAGTCGTCGACGCCGTCCTCGAACGTGAGCATGATAACCGACAGGCCGAAGATCGTCTTGGACCGTCGTGTGATGACGCGGGGGACCGCGTTAAGTTCGCGTTCGATGGGAAGGGTGATCTGCTGCTCCACCTCTTCGGCCGCCCTTCCGGGGAACATCGTGATGACCGTGACCTGGGTATCCCCGACGTCCGGGTAGGCTACCTTCATGAGCGTGGTCCATGACCACATTCCGGCGGCGATGATGCTGAGTGCGAGAACGAGCGTGACGAGGGGCTGGCTCAGTGAATAGTCGAGCAGTCTCCTGATCATAGCCGCTCGACCTTTTGCGAAACGATCAGGCCGTCCCCGAGGACCTCCCGGAGGTGGGGGAGCACGTGGAGGACCTTTTCCTCTTCGTCAATGAAGAGAATCACGACCGGGTTCGCGTCGCTTGCGGCGATTCTCCGCGGTGCGTTCAGATGTCTGCGCGCCCCGAATCCCATGTGCCCGCGGAACATCGTCGCGCCCATGATCTTGTGGTGGAGAAGGTACCGCAGGATATGTTCGGCGGAAGGGTGATCCTGAAAGGAGTCTTCCTCGTCGAGAAACAGCTGCACCTGGAGCATCATGCGTCGGGCCATTCTGTGGGTGAAATGCAGGACGGAAAGCGGGTACAAGGTATCCGCTGCGGGGTTGAGAATCAAGACTGGGGCGTGGTCGGGGCGCAGATCGGGGGATTTCGCGGCCGGTTCGGGGGGGGAGCCGGCCCTGAGGCGCCAGACGTTCGGGCTAGTGAAGCGCGATTCTGTAGCTCATGGGAGGCAGGATTGCGGGGGATTCGCGGCACGCCGGTGCGGTGAAGAGCTCTCCCCGGTCGTCGCGCTGATGTCGGTTTCCATACCGTTCAGCTCCTCCCCGCGGGGCTGTGTCATACTGCATCGACCCGTTTTGTCACGATCAAGCCGTCCTTGATCAGCTCCTTGAGATGGGGGAGGACGGCCCGGACCTTCTCCTCTTCGTCGATAAAGAGGACCATGATCGGACCTTCATCGACGTTTCCGAGTCCCCTGGTATGATGCAGGTGATGTTTCCGGCCGTAGCCCATCACCGCCGGAAAAACCGAAGCTCCGCGTATTCCATGGTGCATCAGGTAACGCATGATGTATTCATCGGCGCGCTTCCCCTGGTACTGGTCGTCCTCATCGAGGAAAATGGATACCTCAAGCATGGAACCCTCCTTTGCAGGTCGGTGGTAAGTGATGCACGGGCCTCCCGCAGCACGCTAAAAAAAGAACCGGATGAAAACAAGCGCGTCCGTCGACAGGACGCTCTCCTTGAACTCGCGGGGATACCCGGTCGCTGCCGGCGTCTCGTTCGGAACGCCGAAACCGGTGCTCGTGAACTGAAACTCCCCCCCGAGGGAAAGATGGTGCGTGATGGCATACTCGGCGCCGAAGCATCCGCTGATGTAAAACGCCCCCCAGATGGTTTTCTGGTTGGCGTATCCCGCGGAGAGCCGGGAATACGTCAGGTAGCTGCTCGAGGCCATCACGCCGGTGCGCGGACCCGCATACACGGTAAAGGAGGAATCCGGACGCCACGTATAAAACGCCCCGAATCCAAACCGCATAACGACTCCTGAGGTATTTCCGTTGAACTCTCCCAGGGAATCGCTGTACGTTTGGTCGGCGGACCGAATGAGAATGCCGAACTGGACTTCGGTCCGCAGGATGTCCCCGATCTGGGCGGTCACATAATAATCCGCCATTCCGGGAGTCTGAAAGTGCGAACTGTTGTCCTCCGCAACCGCCGCAGGGTTGAAACTGACCCCGACTCCGACAGTGACTTTCTCCTGGGCGGTCGTCGTTGCCGTCGATAGCAGCCAGAAGAGAAGGAGACAGGGAATGCGGAACATCTCGAGGGGAGAAGGCATGCGGTCGGGAGCCATGGCGTTTGGAAACCGATCAGAAGGTGATTTTAAAAGGATAGAAGAGATAGAGACGCGTTTCTCTGTTGACCTGGAATTCGAGCGCCGGGCCCGGGATCTTCAGGAAGCAGAGCGTCTGCCGCCACCAGTTCCAGACCGATCCCCCCTCCGGGAGAATTTTGGCGAGATTGAAATCCAGGGCGACGACGATGACCCTGTACCTGTCGGGATAGCCCAGATCACGAGCCGAGTATCCGAAGGCGAGGTTGAGCCACTCCGGCCAGTATCTCTTCCCGGACGCCGGGAGGAGGTTGTGGACATTTGCGGACATCCAGAACGTCCACGCGCTGTAGTCATCGATCGGAGTTTTCGCAAGATACTTTTTCCTATCGCCGAACCAGGGGGCGGGATAGTAGTCCGCTTTCGGCGTGAAATTCTGGAGGAAAGGGGAATAGCAGGAGCAGAGGTAGTACACGGCGCCGGCCGATTGGAACGTGACTTCTCCCGGCGACCAGCCGTAATCTCTCCCGTACCCGTCAAGGACTTCGACATACCATTGATATGCGAATCCCATGACGCTCCCGAACAGGTTAGCGGCGGTCAGACTGAATCCCGAAGTGAGAAGCATCTCCGCCGAAACGTAGGACAGAAAATACCCCCCGGTGAAATGGCCACCGTAGTTTGCGCTCAGGGATTCATCCCAGTCATCAACGACGTGAAACGACGCGCCGGCCGCCCAGATCGTCTTCTCCTGGTAGATATGGAGCCATGTGAGGCTCCCGAAATACGTGCCGGCGGCGATTGCGGCGGGAAGAGGGCGGATCTTCGTGGTAAGGTTCGGCCGGCTCCCGTCCATCGTGACGCGGGGAGTGCCGGCCCAGGTGAACTCCTCCGCGGGAACAAACTCCGGCGAAGGGGCCCGATCGTCGCGGAGTGTCCGGCCCGTGTCGGTGACCGCCGATGGGTTCCCGGGGGAGTGCAGCGACCGGGCGGACCCCGCGGTGTCTCCGGCCTGGCCATCCTGTCCCGCCGCCCCGGCGGTGCACACAATGAGGGCCGTGAGTATTCCCTGGAAGACGGCGGACATTTTCATGCAGTTCGGGCCCCCGCTGCGTGCGCTCCTCCGTTCCCCGCCCCGGCGCCGTTCCGGGAGAGGAGAAGGTAGAGCGCGGGGAGGACGATGAGCGTCAGCAGGAGCGCGGAGGCGAGTCCTCCGACGATCACCGTCGCAAGGGGTCTCTGGACGTCCGAGCCGATCCCCGTCGCGAGTGACGCCGGGATCAGCCCGAGCAGCGCGAGGGCCATCGTCATCAGCCTGGGCCTGAGCTGAATGTGCGCCGCCTTGCGGACGGCGTCGACGAGCGTCATCCCGTTGTCCTCGATGAGACGGTTCGTCCTCGAGACATAGAGAACACCCGACATGATGGAGACCCCGAACAGCGAAATAAACCCTACGCCGGCGGAGACATTGAAGTGGTATCCCCGGAGCATCAGCGCCGCAATCCCTCCGATCAGCGCGAGGGGGATCGTCGAGATTGCGACGATGACATGCCTCACGTTCTTGTAGAGGGCGTAGAGGATCAGGAAGATCATGCCGATCGTCAGCGGGATGACGACCGCCAGGCGGGCCGCCGCGCGGGCCAGGTTTTCGTACACGCCCCCCCACATGATCGAATATCCCTTCGGGAGCGCTATTTTCCGCGCCACCTTCTCCTGCGCCTCCCTGACGAAGCTCCCCTGGTCGCGCCCGCGGATGTTCGTCCTGACCGATATCTGGCGTTTTCCGTCCTGGCGCTGGATGATGGTCGGTCCGTCTACGAGCCGGATGGAGGCCAGCTCGGACATGGGGATCCGGCCCCCGGTCGGGGAGGCGACTTCCATATTCCGTATCGCATCGATGGAGGCCCGGTACTCGGGCGAATACCGCACGACGATGTCAAACCGCCGGTCCCCGTCATAGAGCTTCCCGATGGCCTTCCCGCCGATCGCCGCCTCGATCATCCGCTGGACGTCGCTCACGTTGATGCCGAACCGTGCGACGGCCCTCCGGTCGATATCCACCGAGAGCTGCGCCTGGTTCCCTTCCTGCTCGATGCCGAACTCGCTGGCGCCGGGGATATCCCTGATGACCGAGAGAATCGTATCGGCCTCGCTCCTCATGAGATCGAGATCGTTCCCGTTGATGAGCACCGCGACGTCCGCGACGCTCCCCGTCACCGCCTCGGTGACGTTGTCAAGGATCGGCTGGGAAAACGAAATGAGCGCGCCGGGGACCGATTGTTCCAGCTCGTCTTTCATCTTCAGGAGAAGCGTCGTTTTGGAGGTGTCCTTCGTCCACGAGGCATAATCCTTCAGGGCGACGAGGATCTCCAGCCTGTTGGGTCCGTAGGGGTCCGTGCCGTCGTCGTTCCTTCCCAGCTGGGTCAGAACGATGGTCACCTGTTTGTGGCTGCTGATCACCCTGCGGATCGTCCCGCAGTACGTATTGGCCTCCCGAAGGGAAATGCCCACCGGGAAGAAGCACCGTATATTGAACGACCCCTCGTCGAGCTCCGGGAGAAACTCCGTCCCGATCGTGTTCACCCCCAGCACCACGACGACGGCGACCGCGCCGAAGGCGGCGCCCACCGTCGTCCACGGACGGCGGATCACCCATGCAATCGATCGTTCATACTCCCGTTCGATCCATGCATAGACGGGATTGTGCCACTCGATCGGACCGGGGTTGTCCGACGAGAAATGCGATTTGAACACCATCGTCATGAGTATCGGGATGACGGTCAGCGCAAGGATCATGGAGCCCATGATCGCGAACGCGAGCGTGAATGCCATCGGGGAGAAGAGCCTCCCTTCGACGCGCTGAAAGGAGAAGATGGGGAGATAGGCCAGGATGATAATCATGATGGAGAAGAAGATCTCACGCCCCACGTCCTGCGCAGAGGTCAGCGTATAACGGATGATCCCTTCCTCCCTGTCCTTCGGCGTGGCGTCGCGGTAGCGGCGCATGATGTTCTCCGCCATCACGACGGCGCCGTCCACGATGATGCCGAAATCCACGGCCCCGAGGGAAAGCAGGTTCGCGGGAATGCCCGTCAGCTTCATCAGCGTGAAGGCGAACAGCATGGAGATCGGGATCGTCGTCGCGACGACAAGGGCGGATCGTACGTTGCCGATGAAGAAGATCAGCACGAGGACGACGATGAAGATTCCCTCGGTGAGGGTCTTCGATACGGTCTCGATCGTATAATTGACGAGCTCGCTCCGGTCGTACGTGACGCGGAGCCGGACCCCCTCGGGGAGGTCCGTGTCGTTGATTTCCCTTACCCGGTCCTTCAGCGCCTCGACGACGTCCGATGGATTCTCCCCCCGCCGCATCGCGATAAGCCCCTGGATGCTCGACGGGACGTCGGTGACCGTGCTGTCGTTGAGCCTTATCGCGTAGCCGAGGACCCCCGCGGGCGGCAGGGGGAATTCTTCGACGCTCGCAAGGTTGCGCACGTAGACGGGGACGCCGCTCCGGGAAGCGACGACGATGTTTGCAATGTCATCCATGGTCCGTATGGCGCCGATCCCGCGGACCACGATCCCCTGCCCGCCCCGGTTGATGATGTTCCCGCCCGTATTCAGATTGTTGGCCGAAATCGCATCCATCACGTTTTGAATTGTCAGGCCGTACCGCAGGAGCCTGTTCGGGTCGGTGATGACGTGGTACTGTTTGACGAGCCCGCCGAAGTTGACGACATCGGCGATCCCGGGGACCTGCAGCAGCCGCGGCGTGACGACCCAGTCCTGGAGCGTGCGGAGCTCCATCGGCGTGTGGTCGTCGGACGCCTCGATCACGTACCGGAAGATCTCGTCGACCGGGCCCGTGAGGGGTCCCAGCACCGGCTGGACGCCGTCCGGGAGGACCGCATCATTGAGCTTCTCGAGGACCCGCTGCCGGGCGAAGTAATCGTCAACGCCGTCTTCAAACGTGAGCATGACGACGGACAGCCCGAAGATGGTCTTCGATCTCCTCGTGATCACGCTCGGGACCCCGTTGAGGGCGCGTTCCAGGGGGAGCGTGATCTGCTGCTCTACTTCGACCGCCGCCCTGCCGGGGAAGGTCGTGATGACGACCACCTGCGTGTCCCCGACGTCGGGATATGCCGTCTTTTTCAGATTGATCCACGACCATATCCCGAGGGCGATGGCGCACGCCAGGAGCGACAGCGTGGCCAGGCGCTGGCTGAGCGCGAAGGCGACGAGTTTTCTGATCATGATGTCTCAGTGAACGGAGAAATTCAGAATGCAAAAAGGTATCCGAACTGCATCAGGAGCTGCGGGTTCGGGTAATCCCCCCGCCCGTGGGCGAGGCCGATCTGGAGATAGAACCCGGACAGGTAGGCGTCGTAGGCCGCGCCGACGTAGTGAACGATCCTGTCGGTCTCCTTCGCCGCCCCCCCCGCGTTCGCAATGACCGGGTTTGCGCGGAACACCCCGCCGACGACGGAGATTCCATGGGCGAAACCGGGGGAACTGTTGAACAGGACGCCGATGTCCCCCTGGAACCCGTTCCACCGGGTCCCCCAGTACCCGCCTGACACGCCGAGAAAGAGCGGCGCGAGATATCCGCCCGCGGTAAAAGAAATCCCGGCGGGCGTCCCGACCCCCGCGCCGACGGCCAGGAACTTCGCTCCCGGAGCGTCATCCGCATCACCCGTGTCCGGCGCAACGGACGCATTCGCGGGGACGGGAGTTCCCGGGGCCTCCCGTGGGATCATCTGGGCTCCCATGCGCGCAGGGTGAAGCGCGGCGAGCGCACAGACAAGAAGCACGACCGCGCCGATCCTGCCGGAGAACGTGTCAGTAGCCAAAGCTCAGCCCTTTCAGAAGCATCGTGCCTTTTGTCACGACCTGCTCGTCGTCGGCGATCCCTTTGAGCACGACCACCTCCGAGCGGGTGGAATTCATGAGCATGACATCCCGCCGCTGAAACACCCCCGGCGCAGGCTCGACAAACACGTGGTCTTTCCCCTCGACGGTGACGACCGCGGCGAGCGGGAGGATGATCGCCGACGGGTGCTCTTCCCCGAATTCAGCGCGCGCGAACATCCCCGGGAGAAGTTTTCCATCCCTGTTGGGGACCGAAACACGGACTTTGACCGTTCTCGTCACCGGGTCGACGATGTCGCCGATGGCCTCCGCGCGGCCGCTGTATGCGGCATCGGGGAAGGAATTGAACGTGATGGTGGCGGGTTCGCCGTGATGCACCTGGTTGAGATCCGTTTCCGGCACGTCCGCGATGATCCATACGGTATTCGCGGGGACACCGTCGAATTCCGCCGGGTTGAACCCGAGTGCGCGGAGGCGTCCTTCCATTTCCGCCATCGACGCTCTCGCGGTGGCGGCGTCGTTGTCCGCTTCGTTCAGGTCCTTCCCCGTCGCCGCCTGGTTGTCGAACATATCCTGGATCCTCACCAGATTCCTCGAAGCGCGGTCAGCGTTCGACCTGCTCTGGCGGTAGGAGGAATAGAGCGACGTGATGTCGGGGGATTCGAAGAGAACCACCTTCTCCTTTCCGGGCGTCGCCGATATGCTTGCGACGATTCTGGCCGGTGCGACGACGGAGATCGTCGCCCGGCCTTTCTTCACGCCCGAAACCCCGAACTGTGCGAGGGCGGGGCTCCCCTGCGGGAACGTGATCGTCCGTCCGTCGTCCGAAATGACCGCCCGTCCCTGTTCGCCGGGCGCCCCGTCGCCGGGGGGATTCTCCGTGCACCCTCCGGCAAGAAATGCGCTCAGAAGAGCGCACAGAATAATCCGCTGTGTCATGGTTGCTCCGTGCTCATGGTTTCTGATTGTAAAGGTCGGATCCCGTTGCATAATTCAGGGTCTCAAAGGCATCCGCACGGTCATCCTGCAGCTGGTTGATCTGCAGCATTGCCGTCCGGTACGATTCGTAGAAATCGGTGAACTCGATGATCGTCATGTTCCGCTTCAGATAATTCTGGACCATCCCGTCGACGAGGGTCCTGTACTCGCCGGGGAATTTCCTGTCGGACGCCCTGTAGAGCCTGTCCGTCTGGAGCGCCTTCTGGAAGGAGACCGTGACTTCCCGTTCGACCGTCCTCTCGGCGTTCTCCCGCAGGGCCCTGTTCGCCTCCAGGGTCTTTTCCGATACCAGGATGTTCCCCTGGTTGCGGTTGAACAGGGGGAGATCGACGGCCGCCGTGACGGCAAAGTATTCGGGAATGTAGCTCCCGGCCCTCGACCACCTCCCTCCCAGCGTGACGTCAGGGACCGCCATGGCGCGCTGAAGGGCAAGATTCGTCTCCTCGAACCGGACGTTCGCGTCGGCGATCATGAAATCGGGGCGACGTTCCTTTGCAAGCGCAACGAGCCGGGAGAGACCGAGGGAATCGACCGCCATGCTGTCCAGGGATTCCCCGGAGATCACGGGGACGTAATATGTCACGGTCCCGGTCGTGTCCCGCAGAAGGATGTGAAGGTCCCCCTCGATATCGGCGATCTGGTTCATCAGCCCGAGCCGTTCGTTCTCCAGGGAGAACAGGAGCGCCTTGAGCCGGAGCACGTCCGCGAGGAGGACCGATCGCTTTTCATAGACGTGTTCGACCGACGCGACGGTGCTGCGGATGACCCTGCTGCTTTCGTCGTAGAATGCGATCGAACGCTGAAGGAAATAGAGGTCATACATGTCGGACCGGAGCTCCAGGCGGACCGCGCGGAGCAGATCGTAGAAGCCGTGTTCCGTTCTCCGGGCATTGATCTCCGCAAGCGTGATCTGTTTATCCCGTTTTCCCGCGAGAAGGAATAACTGCTGGAGCTGGACCTCGGTGTTTCCTTCCCTGGTGAAATCGAAGTAGCGTCGCGTGAACTGGTTGTAGACGTTCTGCTCGATCTGGATGTTCGGGTTCGGCCACAGCTTTGCCTGCGTCACGGCTGCTTCCGCGGCGTCGATATTGTAGCGTGCGGCGATAAGCTGCAGGTTGTTCCGGAGGAACCGCTGTTCGGCTTCCGGCAAGGTGATGCGGATCGTGTCCGGCTGCGCATACGCGGCGGCGCGCGCAATGACGGACAGCGACCACATCACTAGAAGGATGCGACGCATAGGAGATGTCTCTCTCAATGATTGATCGACGCACGCGTGTTCGTGCCGCGCGCGCTCGCCATCGCGCGCTGTGGGCGCATGATGCTGGGCGGCGGGTTACCGAACGGACGCACATCCGGGAGAACAGTGTGTAAAGAGGCGGAGTCTAAATGAGGAGCGAGCGGAATTTGATGTGGAGCGCGTCGACTGCAAACACCATCACGTACGAGACCGTTTTTTCGCGGGAAAGCAGCGAGTGCGCCACAAGCGAGGATGCGTCATACTCCGCCGGCAGGGAGGGGCTGTCCTGGTCGAGTATGAGACGGACCGGGGCGGGAGGGGTTTTTCCCTGGGATTGCGGCGAGGCGCAATCGTGCACCGGTATCGGCGGCGGGGGAGCCCAGGCGTCATCGTCGTCATGGATCACATAGTTCGACGAAAAAATATCGTCGAGATTGGCCGCATCGGCGAACATCGTGGCCGCAAAAGACCACGCAACAAACAAAAACAGGTGCGACTTCCGCTTGACGAATCGATTCATCGTGTCGCGATGATTGACGGGAACTGAGCCGGAGAAAAACGAATATACTCTACGGAACGAACATTGTCAATCCTCCCCCGGTTCCGGTCAACCCTCCGGGGGGATCAGGGTATGTCCCTTGTTCGCTGGATTCGCTGCTTTCCCCCCTCTCCCTCTCTAATATTTACACTTTCTTAATGTGACAGGGATCGGAATTTGTACGATCCGGAGACGATTGCAAACGCTGCATAACCCTTTTCCTCCTTAATAAACGTCACGCCCTCAGACCCGCGGGCGGCTTTTCCCCCCTCCGTAACGACGTCCGGCGACCGCGCCGGCACGTAAATCGTCGCGGTGGAATTGACGGGGACTTCGATCGTCCACTCGAATGTCCCGTTCTCCAGCTTCCAGTCGCTGACGATCCGCCCGTAAGGGGATTCATGGGTTCCACGGACAGCGGTCAGATCGCCGACCGGGGTTGGACGCATCAGGACGTGCCTGAACCCCGGCCGCGCGGGGTCCGGCCTGATTCCGGCAACATCTTCAAAAAGCCAGAGGACAAGGTCACCGACGAGCATCACGTGGTTGCCGGAATTCATGGAGGGGTCCGCGCGGTCGCCGTTCCAGAGCTCCCAGACAGTCGTGGCCCCCTTCGCCGCCATGTACCCCCACCCCGGGTACGTCGTATCCGTTGCGAACCTGTAGACGATATCAGGGCGGCCGTTGTCCGTCAGAACCCGGTTGAGCCATTGCCCGCCGACGAGACCGGTGCCGATGTGTCCGCCGGTCTCGTGCGTGATCTTCCAGGTGAGATGACTGAACACCCGCTCACGCGCGCCCGGAGGGACCATCCCGAACGCGAGGGGGAGGACACAGGAGGTCTGCGAGCCGTTCCCGTACGTGCCGAGGCTGTCGTTCAGGTATGTTCTGTTGAGCCCGTCCTGCAAGACCCGCGCCAGATCGCCGAACCGATCGCCGTCGGATGGGTTTCCCGCGATCACCGCATAGCGCGACATGAGGCGGAGGTCGTAGTAGAAATACGAGGTCGCAAGTATCCCCGGCGCGGTTTTGCGCATCGGGTCGTTTGAATGGATCAGTTTCGGGTCTTCCGGGGGGACGCACCAGTCGCCGTAACTGTCCTTCGTAATGACCCCGTCGGTGACGAACGTCCTCATATGGTCGATCCACTTCACCATTCCGGCGTAGTGCTTCCGGATGATCTCCTCGTCCCCGTACTGATCCCGGAGTGCGTCCGGTATGATGACGGTGCTGCTCGGCCACGTGACGTCGTCGTTGTAGATCGGCCAGTACGAGGGACAGACATCACTCACGCTCCCGTTCTCCTTCTCCTCGTCCTCCATGTCCTGCAGCCATTTCGCGTAGAGCGCGTTGACGCCGAAGAGATAGGTCTCCCCCCTGGATTCGGCCGATCGGTCTCCGAGCCACCCCTGGCGCTCGTCCCTTTGCGGACAGTCCGTCGGCATGCTCCTGTAATTCCCCCGCACGCCCCACACGATGTTCCTGAACGTTCGGTTGATCACCGGCTGCGAACATGAGAATTCCCCCGCGCTCCTGACGTCGTCATTTACGACTCTCCCCTCGATCGCTCCGGGCCCCGGGCGGCCCGGGAACCCCGTGAGTTCGACGTACCGGAATCCGTGATAGGTGAACCGCGGTTCATATGTCTCGGGGGCTTCCCCCCTGAGCGTGTACGTGTCGGTGACGTTTGCGCCCCTGATGTTGTCCAGGTACAGCGTGCCGTCGGGCTTCAGTGTTTCCGCGTGCCGGAGCGTAACGCGCGTCCCACTCGTCCCGTTGACGTGAATTCTGCACCACCCGACCATGTTCTGCCCCATGTCGACGATAAAGACGCCCGGTCGCAATTCCGTCACCGACGCCGGGGTCAGCGTTCCGGTGACGCGGATGGGGTCGATCATCTGTGCGCGCAGCGCCCCGCCGGGGGACGCGACTTCGCGCGCGGTCTCCCAGCCGGCGGCGTCATACCCGGGGGAAGCCCAGCCTGTGAGCTCCAGGCGCGCGTCGTATTCCTCACCGTCATATTCGTTGTTCGACTGTATCGGGCCGGTGGTGGTGAGCCTCCATGAGGTGTCGCTTACGACGTCAGCGGCGGTCCCGTCATCGTACTCGACGTGGAGGCGGAACATGAGCTTCGGGTACCCGAACGACTGCGTGAGCGTCGGTTGGGTCACTCTCGGCGCGTAAAACCGCCCGTTCCCGAGTACGACACCGAGAGCGTTCCGTCCCCGCCGCAGGAGCGGGGTCACGTCGTGCGTCACGTAGTAGTCGCGCTTCGGGTACTGGCTGAGGGCGGGGGAGAGGACCTCGTCGCCGGCTTTCTCGCCGTTGACATAGAGCTCCGAGAGCCCCAGCCCGCAAACGAACGCAGTCCCCCGGACAATGGTTTTCGGCGCATCGAATTCTCTCCGCAGCCACCGTGCCGGCAACCGTCTGTCCTCTTTCCCATCCGGATCTTTGCGCGCCTGGACGGCGTCCAGACCTATCCACCTTCCCTTCCAGTCTGCCTGAGAAAGAAGCCCCATGGACCATCTTCCGGGAGCGCTCCACGCTGATGGATCCCCTTCGACGTTCCAGACACGGACCTTCCAGAAGCAGAATTGTCCTGATTCCAGCGGCCTCCCGCCGTAGGGGAGATTCACGGAGACGTCGGACTCCACCTTTCCCGAATTCCAGAGATCACCCCGGTCAACCGTGAGGAATTCCCTCCGGCTGGAGACGATTACCTGGTATGCAATCTGTCTCTCCCCGCGCGCATCCGACTCCATCTGCCAGCTCAGCCGCGGCGCCGCTGCGTCGATCCCGAGCGGGTCGGTCCGTCCTTCACATGAGAGATGGATAATCCTGATTGCTTTTTCATTGCCGGGCGCCGGAGTCCCGGCACAGTGTGCGTAATCAGGTGCGGCGAGGAGCGTGCAGAGGAGTGGAATCAGGGAGTACCTGGACATGGGGGTTCCTTTCCCGTGCTTGCGTATGCGTGCGGTTGAATATGGGGGTGTTCCTTCCGATCGAAAAGAGGCGGCGCAAAGAACCGTTCGGATTCCCCGTCGTGCAATCTACTGAAATCCTCATCGCAAACCATCTGATTTCGGTCGAAATGTCTTTGTTCCGCAGTTGGGACGAAAAACAGTTGATTATTCGCGGAGTCAGCACTAGTTTTAGCCGGGGAAGGATCTCGTCATATTCGTTCCGATCAATGTTGCCCGGTCCGGGAAACACCGGTTCGGCCCATTCAGCCACGCGCACATGAAGCTCGGCAAGTATTCTATCGGTATCGGAGACCGGTTTGGTCTTCAGGGAATCCCGCTTCTCCGCGCGGTCGTCCTGGCAGGTGAGGGAGGTGTGCAGATTACCCCCGTCTGGAACAAATCCAACCGCGAGCACGTGATCACCGGGACGGAGCCGGCCGATACGCGGCGCGGAGCGGACGGCGCGGTAAGGGCCCTCGCGTGGCGGGATGCATATTTCGTCGATGCGGACCATATCGGCGGATCGACAGTGGACAGGTTCGTCGAGCCCTGCGACTTCTTCACGATCGACGTTGCCGGTGAAATCGGACTTCCCCCCGCCCCGGAGGAGGTCGTGTGGTTTCTCGACGCCGTGGCGCCGCTGGAGGGAGCCATCCGTATCCCCGGGATCGACGAAGCGGTCGTCGCCGATGAACCGTTCCGCCGCGGCGTCGCCGGAAGATATGCCCGTGCTGTACGCGAGGCGGGGCGCGTTTACAGGCGGATCCTGTCGCGTAAGGGGGGGAAGGAGTTCGTCGCCGAAATCTCGCTCGATGAATCCGATATTCCGCAGTCGCCGGGGGAGCTCCTGTTTATCCTCGGGGCGATCGCCGCCGAAGGGATACCCGTGCAGTCGATCGCGCCGAAATTCACCGGGGCATTTTTCAAGGGGGTCGACTACGTCGGAGACAGGGGGGTGTTTCTGGAGGAATTCGAGAAGAACCTGGCGGTCGTTGCATTTGCGGTCCGAACATTTCATCTTCCAGAAGACCTGAAACTCTCCGTCCACACCGGAAGCGACAAGTTCTCCCTCTATCCCCTCATGCACCGGGCGATAAGGAGATTCGACGCCGGCCTCCATCTGAAGACCGCCGGGACGACGTGGGTGGAGGAGGTCATCGCTCTTTCTGAAGCCGGAGGAGAGGGACTCCGGGCCGCGAACGGAATATACGCGGGGGCCTTCAAACGGTGCGATGAACTCTGCGCGCCGTATCTCTCGGTGATACGCATCAACAGGGCAAACCTCCCCACCCCCGCGGCGGCGGCGTCATGGACCGCGGAGGAATTTGCCTCCGGCCTGCGTCACGATCCTTCTCATTCTCGGTTCAACCCCGACTTCCGCCAGCTCTTTCACGTCGGATACAAAATTGCCGCCGAGATGGGGACGGAGTTCACGGGCCTTCTCCGGCGCCATGCGGGCGCCGTGGGAGAGAATGTAACTCACAACATCTATCGCCGCCACATCGTCCCGCTCTTTGCGGGACCGGACGGTCCGGAATAGGAATGGGACGACACTTCATCAACGATGATTTTCTCCTGGAATCGCCGCAGGCGAGAGAACTCTATCACGGGTACGCCGCCCCCCTCCCCGTAATCGACTATCACTCCCATCTCCCCCCGGCGGAGATCGCCGCCGACAGGCGGTTCTCCACAATGACGCAGATCTGGCTGGCCGGCGACCACTACAAGTGGCGCGCGATGAGAGCGTCCGGGGTCGACGAGAGATTCATCACGGGGAACGCGACGGATTGGGAGAAATTCGAGGAATGGGCCCGGATCGTCCCCCTGACGCTCCGCAACCCGCTGTATCACTGGACGCATATGGAGCTGCGCCGTCCCTTCGGCGTGGTGGACAGGCTTCTCGGGCCCTCCACGGCGAAGGAGATCTGGGAGGAATGCAACGCGAAGCTTGCCTCTCCCGGGTTCTCCGTCAGGGGGATACTCGCGCAGATGAACGTCGAGGTGGTCTGCACGACCGACGACCCGGTCGACACGCTTGAGCATCATGAGATTCTGGCGGGGACCCCGGGGTCCGGCGTGCAGGTCCTTCCGACGTTCCGGGCCGACAGGGGACTGGCCCTCGACCGGCCCGATGTGTTCGCGCGGTTCTGCAGGGAGCTTGGATCTGCGGCCGGGATGGAGATCGTCCGGTACGCGGATTTCATCGCCGCATTGCGACGTCGGCACGATTATTTTCACGCCCGCGGATGCAGGCTCTCGGACCACGGGATCGAAAGCTTCGGGAGTCCGGAGCACTCCGAGGCGGGTATAGAATCCGCGTTTGCGCGGCTCCTCCGGGGTGAGTACGCGGATGCGGCGGCTCTTCCAGGCTTCCGGTTTGCGATCCTCCGCGAGCTGGCGGTTTTGGACTGGGAAAAAGGATGGGTGCAGCAATTCCACATGGGAGCTCTGAGGAATGCGAATTCCCGGATGATGCGGGCGCTCGGATCGGATGCGGGGTTCGATTCCGTCGGCGACGCGGAAATGGCGCGCCCGCTCGCGGCGTTTCTCGATTCTCTCGACAGGGAGGACCGGCTTGCAAGGACGATCCTGTACAACCTCAACCCCGGGGACAACGAGGTTCTTGCGACGATGGCGGGGAATTTTCAGGACGGCCGCGTTCCCGGGAAGATCCAGTACGGCCCGGCATGGTGGTTCCTCGATCAGGCGGAAGGGATGACGCGGCAGATCGGCGCGCTTTCGAACATGGGTCTCCTGAGCCAGTTCGTCGGCATGGTGACCGATTCACGCAGTTTCCTCTCGTACCCGCGTCACGAGTATTTCCGCCGGCTGCTCTGCAACATTCTCGGCGGGGAGATGGCACGGGGGCTCATTCCGGGGGACACGGGGCTCGTCGGCGGCATGGTCCGCGACATCTGCTATTTCAACGCGAAGCGGTATTTCAGGTTCCCGGACCGGGGGGAGACCGCGGCGGCCCCCGGGGCTCCGGCCGCCGGGAAGGGCGGCGACGCAGGAGTGCGCCGATGAACCGACTCTTCGATCTTTCGGGAAAGACCGCCCTTGTCACCGGCGCGAGCACGGGGCTCGGGCGGGGGATGACGCTCGCGCTTGCAGGAGCCGGTGCGGACGTTCTTCTCGTCGACCATGCGGCAAACGAATCCGTGGCTGATGAGGTCCGTGCGCTGGGGAGGCGGGCGCACACGATCACTCTCGACCTCGCCCGGAGCGGGTCCGCCGACCAGGCCGTGGAGCGGGCCGTCCGGGAATTCGGGAAGGTCGACATACTCATTAATAACGCGGGGATAATCCGCCGGTCGCCGGCAATGGATTTGACCGAGAAGGACTGGGACGAGGTCATGGCGTTGAACGCGAAATCCGTATTCTTCCTCGCGCAGGCGGCGGCGCGCGACATGAAGAAACGGCGTTACGGGAAGATCATCAACGTCGCTTCGATTCTGGCGTTTCAGGGGGGGATCCTCGTCCCTTCCTACGCCGCAAGCAAAGGGGCGGTGGCGCAGCTGACGAAGGCTCTCGCCAACGAGTGGGCCCCCGAGGGGATAGGCGTCAACGCCATCGCGCCCGGGTACATGGCGACAAACAACACGAAGGCTCTCCGCGAAGATCCTGCACGCTCGAGGGCGATACTCGAACGGATCCCCGCGGGACGCTGGGGCGTTCCGGAGGATCTGCAGGGCGCCGTGGTCTTCCTGGCGTCCGCGGCTTCGGATTACGTGAGCGGCCACGTTCTCGTCGTGGACGGCGGATGGTTGGCGAGATAAAGCGTTCGACAGGAAAGGGAGCGGATCACGATGGAACTGCGGACGATCCCCGATGATGTTTCGTACACCCGGATGACGTCCGCGGAGTTGCGCAGGGCGTTTCTCTTCGAGAACCTGTTCGTTCCCGGGCGGGTGACAATGACGTATTGCGATGCCGACAGGGCGATCGTCGGCGCCTCGGTGCCGCTCGCGGAAGGGCTCCCGCTCGAGCCGTCAAAAAAGGAGATGGCGGCGGAATTCTTCACCGAGCGCCGCGAGCTCGGCGTCGTCAACGTGGGGGGGGACGGGGATGTCGCGACCGCCGGCGGTCGGTTCACGCTCCCGCCGGGGGACGTCCTGTACATCGGGAGAGGGGTGAAGGGGATACGGTTCTCGAGCGCCGACCCGCTCCGCCCTGCGCAATTTTATTTTGTATCGTTCCCGGCCCACGCGTCGTTTCCCGCCGCGCTCGCCCGGCGCGCGGACGCCGAGTCCGCCGTCGTCGGATCGGCATCCGGGGCCAGCTCCAGGACGATCCGCAGGTACATACATGCCGGGGGAATCAGGAGCTGCCAGCTCGTCATGGGGATCACGGAGCTCGGCGACGGAAGCGTCTGGAATACCATGCCTCCGCATACGCATGCGAGACGTACCGAGATCTACATGTACTACGGGCTCCCGGAGGGCGCCGTCGCGGTGCACCTCATGGGGAAACCGGCAGAGACCCGTTCGCTGGTGGTGCGCGACAGGGAGGCGGTGATTTCTCCCGCCTGGTCGATCCACGCGGCTGCCGGCACGCAGAGCTACGCATTCGTCTGGGCGATGGGGGGGGAAAACCAGGAATTCTCCGATATGGACCCCGTGGATATGAAGGGGTTGAAGTGAAACCAGCAGGGGTGAACGGTCGTGAACAGTGAAGAAATCGGAAAGCTGTACGATTTTACGGGCAAGTCGGTCATGCTGACGGGAGGGGCCGGCGTGCTGGCGGGGGAGATGGCGTGCGCGCTCTCCGGCTGCAACGCCAGCGTCGCCATCGTCGACAGGGATCCCTCGCTCGCCGGCCCGCTCATGAAACGGATCGAGCCCGCCGGGGACCGCGCCATCGTCGTCTTCGGCGATGTCCTCAGACCGGAGACGATCCGAACGGCAGCCGGCGAGGTCATACGCGCCTTCGGAAAGATCGACATGCTCGTGAACGCCGCGGGAGGCAACGATCCGCGGGCGACCTCCGGTGGGGAGAACTCGTTTTTCGATATTCCGCCGGAGGCGCTGAGATTCGTATCAGATCTGAATCTCCTCGGGACGATGATCCCTTCCCAGATCGTGGGGAAGCACATGGCGGAGCGGGGCGAAGGGGTGATACTGAACATCTCATCAATGAACGCGTTCCGGCCGCTGACGAGGATCGCTGCGTACTCGGCGGCGAAGGCGGCGGTCAGCAACTTCACGCAGTGGCTGGCGGTGTACATGGCGCAGGAGGTATCGCCGAACATACGCGTCAACGCGATTGCTCCAGGATTCTTCCTCACGGACCAGAACCGGTTCCTCCTGACCGACCGGGAGACCGGAAACCTCACGCCCCGCGGGAGAAAAATCATCGACCACACGCCGGCCGGACGGTTCGGTGATCCCGGGGACCTTCTGGGGACGGTGCTGTGGCTTCTCTCCCCGGCATCAAATTTCGTCACCGGGGTTGTGGTCCCTGTCGACGGCGGGTTCTCCGCGTTCAGCGGCGTTTGAGGAGGATCGAATGGCGGAAGTACTGGGGAAGGGTTCACTCGAGACGCCGCTGACCGCGGAGGCCATGGAGGAGATCTGCAGGGGAGCCCTCTCTCCGCTCGCTCTGCGCGGCAAGAGGGTCCTCGTCCTCATCCCCGACCACACACGGCACGCGCCGATAGACCACTTCTTTCATATGCTCTACGCCATACTCGGCCGCGAGGTCGCCGCGCTGGACTACCTCGTCGCCACCGGGACGCACAGGGCGATGGAACGGGAGAGGCTCTACAGGCATATCGGCATCTCTCCGGCGGAGCACGGGACGATGTATCGCAACGTGAAGTTGATGGCGCATGAACACGACAATCCCGCGGCGCTCAGGAGGATCGGGACGATTCCCGGTTCCGAAATCCGTGCGCTCACGGGGGGGCTCTTCGGCGAGGATATCCCGGTGAGCATCAACCGGGCCGTGCTCGAATACGATCATGTCGTCATTGTCAGCCCCGTCGTTCCGCACGAGGCGATGGGGTTCGCCGGGGGGAACAAATACTTCTTCCCGGGGGTGGGGGGACTCGACATCATCGAGACGTTTCACTGGCTGGCGGCGGTGATGACAAACCCCGCAATCAACGGTGTGAAAGATACGCCGACCCGGCGGGTTATCGACAGGGCCGCAGCGCTCCTCGCCGTCCCCCGCACCTGCCTCGCATTCGCCGTGGACGACCGTGACCGCGTCTCCTGTCTTTTCGCCGGCGCCCCGGAGGAGGCATGGTCGCGTGCCGCGGACTATTCGGCGAAGCTTCACATCAAGTATATTGAACATCCCGCGGAACAGGTCCTCGGCGTGACCCCCTCGCTGTACGAGGAGCTGTGGGTCGGGGGGAAGGCGATGTACAAGCTCGAGCCGGTCGTCGCCGACGGGGGCGAGCTTATCATCTATGGCCCCCAGATCCGGGAGTTATCGTTCGTCCACGGGGAGGCGATAAAGCGCATCGGGTACCACGTGCGGGATTTTTTCCTCGGGCAGTGGGACCGCTTTCGCGGCGAACCGAAGCTGATACTCGCACATTCAACAAACGTCCGCGGCGTGGGTGCGTTTACAGGGGGGGTGGAACGGCCCCGCATTGCGGTGACGCTTGCGACGTCAATCCCGGAAGAGGTGTGCAGGGGGGTGAATCTTGGCTACCGGGATCCCCGCTCGATCGACGTTGAGGCATGGCGGAATCGTCCCTCCCGCGGCGGCCTTCTCGTTGAGAACGCCGGGCAGGACCTGTACAGGCTCCGCAACTGAGACCGCGCAGAGCGGCCGCATCGAATCTGAAAGGAAGGAAACATGGAGAGCGTGTTGAACATCCGCCCCGCCGGGGGAGGTCTCGATCTTCTTTCACTCGGGGCGCTCGTTCACCGGCTCGACCCGGGTGTGATTCCGTTCCGGAAGGCCGCCGAGTGCCAGATACACGTGAGCGGCGGCGAATACAACGTCGCCGCGAACCTCGCCGATTGCTTCAGGTTGAACACAGGGATCGTGACGGCGATCGTGGATTACCCGGTGGGGGACCTCGTCGCTGAGCGCGTGAAGGCGATGGGGGTGAAACCGTTCTACAGGCTGTTCAAACACAACGGCGTCAACGGCCCGAATATTGCCACGGTGTACAGCGACAGGGGACACGGGATTCGCGCGCCGATCGTCTTCTACAACCGGGCCAACGAAGCTGCCGCTCAGCTTCGCCCGGGCGATTTCGAATGGGATGAGATTTTTTCCGGAAACGGCGTCCGCTGGTTCCACAGCGGGGGAATATTTGCGTCCCTTTCGGCCACGACCGGAGAGCTGATTATCGAGGCGATGACTGCCGCGAGGAAAGCGGGGGCGGTCGTCAGCTTCGATCTCAATTTCCGGGAAAAGCTCTGGAGTATCTGGGGGGGGGAGAAAAAGGCCGTGGATGTCCTTGACCGGATCGTCCGGAACGTCGACGTGCTCGTGGGAAACGAGGAGGATCTCCAGAGAGGGCTCGGCATCCCCGGACCGAAGGCGTCGTCGGGTTCGAAGCTCGATCCGGACGTTTTCCTCGGGATGATCGACGGCCTCTCCTCAAGGTACCCGAACGTCCGGGCGGCGTCGACGACCCTCCGGGAGGTGCAATCGACGAACCGGCACCGCTGGAGCGCTGTGGCATGGGTGCGCGGGAAGGCGTTCAGGGCGCCGGAATGCGAGCTTGATGTTCTCGATCGCGTCGGCGGCGGCGACGGATTTGCAAGCGGATTCATTTACGGACTGCTCGCGGGGGAGCCGCCTGAACAGGCGGTGAAGCTCGGCTGGGCGCACGGCGCGCTCCTGACGACGTTCCCCGGTGATACGACGATGGCGACACTCGAACAGGTGCGCGCGTTCGCCGGAGGCGGTTCTGCGCGCATTCAGCGTTAGTCCTCCGGCGGAAGGAGGGAGAGATGAAACGAAGGACAATTGCCGCCGCGTGCGGCCTGCTCATCTTCGCGCCGTGTCCGGGTCAGTCGAACCGGGCGCTTGTCACGGTGACGAACCCATCCCGGGTTTCGCGTCCCGGGGAGACCGTGGAGGTCCGCCTGAGCGATCTCACGCCGATCACCGGAGAGCGTCCCGGTGGCGACTGCGTCGTCACCGCACGCGGCTCCGATGCGCGGCTCCTTTCCCAGGTCTCGGGAGGAGACCTTCTTTTTCAGGCGGATTTCGCCCCGGGGGAAGAGAGAGAATTCGTCGTGACGGGAGGGACGGCCGGGGAGAGCCGCACGGTAAGCCGTGTCGCGGGGATGTTCGTTCTTCCGCGTGAAGATTACGCGTGGGAGAATGACAGGATCGCGTATCGGATGTACGGACCGGCGTTCGCGTCCGAGCTCAACAACGGCATCGATGTCTGGACGAAACGGGTCAGGACGCTCGTCGTGGCGAAGTGGTACCGGGAAGCCGCGCAGGGTCTCCCGGGACAGGATTCCTATCATCACGACAAAGGGGAAGGGGCCGACTTTTTCGATACGGGACGATCGCTGGGGGCCGGGGCATGCGCCCTGTGGGTAGAAGGGAAGGTGCGCCAGCCCGGCGTCTTCTCGCGATGGGAGACGATCGCGAGCGGCCCGCTCAGAACGGAGTTCGCCCTGACGTACAACCCGGTGGAAATTGCCGGCGTGAAGTTCACGGAAACGGTCCGGATCGCCCTCGATGCGGGGGAGAATCTGAACAGGGTGTCGGTGACGTTCGAATCGCCGGCCGGGGGGGAAGAACTTCAGGTGGCCTGCGGGCTCGTGAAGCGGGCCCTGACGGCTGTCTCTTCGGACAGCGTTCTGTGCTGGATGAGTCTCTGGGGGGCGACCAACGCCGATCCCGTCAACGGCTCGCTCGGCACCGGCGTGGTGTTTCCGCGGTCCTCATTTTTCCGGTTCGCTGACGATACGGTCCACGCACTCCTGATCGGGCGCGCGGTGGCGGGGAAACCAATGACGTATTACGCGGGGGCGGGGTGGACCCGCAGCGGTGATTTTGGATCGGGTGCGGACTGGAACTCGTACCTCGCGCGCAAGGCCGCGCGGATCGCATCGCCGCTCGCGGTCGCATGTTCGCGGCTCAGGTGACCGGCCTCCGCGGCGTCGTATCCCGTTTCCGGAACGGATTTCCTGAACCACGAATCGCCCGCCGGGCGTCACCTGGAGACGGGAGAGGCGGGCTCAAACCCGAAATCCTTCAGGCACTGGACCAGCTTCTTCCTGTCGATCGGCTTGACGAGATATCCGTCGCAGTTCTTGATCGCCTCGACGACGTTCGTCCTGTCGTTTAACGCGGTCGTCATGACGACTTTGACCGGTTTCCGCGGTTCGCGCGCTCCCCCAGTCTCCATCGATCGAATTTCTTTCAGCACGGACTGTCCGTCCATTCCCGGCAGCATGATATCAAGGCACACAAGATCAAACGGCTCCCGCCCCTTGAGCGCAAGGGCGAACGCGGAGACGGCCTGATTGCCTGTGACCGCAAGCTCCGTTTCGCCAAACGGCTGCAGGAGTCTGTGAAGCACGATCCTGCTGGTATAGTCGTCCTCTACGATGAGTATCTTCATCTCTTCTCCGGCCGGTGATTCCGGAAATGCAAATCACGTGCCGCGGCGGGGCCGCGTAATCGGTGCGCCTGGGGCGGCTTTTCGCATGTCCGGGGGGCTCTGCTCAGTCTCAGGGCGGGTTTATGTGCATGTGGCTGAATCTGGCCACGGGGGGTCGGGAGAATCGATTCGCTGCGGGGTGGAGAGGATCCGCGCCGGCGGCGGGGATGCGACGCTGATCGATACGGCTACGAGGCGCCTTCCCTTCCGGGGGCGTCCCCCCGCCGGGCGGGCCGGACTCCGCGCGTATCATCCGGCCCGTTCGGGTCCGTGTTCCTACATTTTCACCGTGAGTCCGAAGCCGAGCGACCCCCGCGAGAACGAGTCATGGGAAAACAGCCAGCCGATGTTGTCGGAGGCGACGTCGAGCTGAAGCGCCCAGAGTCTCAGGCCGAAGCCGAGCGCGAAATTGAAATGGTCCGCTCCGCCGAACCCGACACCTGTCCTGATCGGCAGGAACTGCCACGGGCGGTACTCCAGCCCGGCCGAGAGCATGCCGACTCTGCTCGAGCCGGGAAAATCAGAGAAGCCCTGCCTGTACTCGCACGCCGCGGTCATCTCGCCGTAGAGAAACTTCTTCAGCATGTAGACGTTTTCGAGCTCGACCTGGACGCCCATCCTGAGCGTCGTCGGCAGACTGACGGTAAATGCCCCCCCCGGCCTTGTGCTCCCCGTGACGGCGTGTTGAAGCGAATCCCTCTGGGCGCTGCTTGTCGGGTCGTCAAGGTGCATGCGTCCCTGCCCGTACATCTCCTTGACGTCGCCGTCCCATCGGAGAGACCCGATGTCCGTGACGCTGAGCCCCGCGGTGGCGAATTCGTTCACCTGGGCGGAGAACCCGACGTCCACGCCGATGCCGCTCCCCGCGGGAGAGGGGAAGGGGGAGCCGGACATGTTCGAATGCGACGTCACGCCGGCGATGTCGATATTGCCGTCAAGCACGCCGTCGGACCCGGCAGCCAGCCACGTATTGTCGCGCGTGACGGCGCCGTAGGCGAACCCGTGGATGAGTTTCACGGAAGCTCCTCCCGACCAGCTCATGAACCAGGGGACGGTCGGGAGAGCGAATCCCGCCGAGAGCGCGTACTCGCGCGTCCACGCCGCGCTTCCCGTCGCGCCGCTGAAGTCGTACGAAGAGCCGGGTGTCATCCCTTCGAGGAGGAACTTCGCGTACGACGCGGGAATCGCCGCCGATGCCGACACCCGTTCAGTCGCCGTGAGGGCAAACGTCGCGAATGACCCGAAACGGATCGCCAGGCCGAACGGACGGAGCTCGGCGTCCGCACCGATGCGCCCGATCCCGCCGGGAAACGCGTCGATGATCTGTTGCTTGTCGCTCTCCGAAAGATTCGTTGCGACCCGGCCCGTGGGGGAGTCCACCCCCGTGAAGAACTTGTTATAGAGGCCGTACGTCAGGAAATCGCTTCCGACGCCGACGCTCACCGGCACGAGGCTGAACGTGACGGTCGCGTCGTCAGGCAGGGCGAGGTTCGCGGGATTGACGCCGACGGCGTCGAGGCCGCGGGAAGAGGCGACGGACGTTCCCGCCATCCCGAGTCCGCGTATGTTCGTCCTGTCCCCTGCGCGCAGGACCGGTCCCGCGGCGGAGGCAAGAAGGAGGGCGGCGCTGACCGCGATGAGACCCCGGCGTGTCGTTTTCATTTGTTCACCTGGTAGGAAAGTTCCGCCCAGACTCTGATCCGTATCTGCTGCGTCGCATCGAACTGCACCGCGCCCGTTCCGGCGGTCGCGAGCGTGATATTGTAGGCGAGCGAGTACCCGGTGTTGAACTGCTGGACCTCGGTTCCGCTCAGCGTGATGATGCGCTCCGTATGCGCGGGTGTCTGCACGGCTCCCCCCACCACGACGGGTGCGGGGATGAGGATCGAATCCCCCGCGGTCTGCGGGAGCATCATGATCAGCCGGCCTCCCCTGTCGAGAAGCCCGAACTTCAGTGCGACCTGCAGGGGGATGGCGTTGTCGACGACGGCATGGAGCGTTATGCCGTTCATGGAGGACGCGGTCTTCTGATCGACAAGCGTATGCCCCTGCGTCCCTCCGCCGGTGGTGTCGCCGATGGATGCGGTGTCGGCAAACTGCCCGGAGGTGAGCGAACACGTAAGCGGGAACGAGACCTGGACCTGACCGCCAAACCAGCTCGCGCTGCCGACGGACTGCTGCGACGTGGTCACGTAATCGGGATTGATGAGCACCGCCCCCTGCACGCGGAGCGAATCGGGGAGCTGTCCGCTTATCGACGAGAGAAACTTCCCGACGTCTCCCGGAACGAAGCTGATGGGCTGGAGCACGCCGCTCATTTTAGTCTGGGGAATGTCCATCTCGGACAGGAGCTGGCCCCCGGCCCCCTCGGCCTGCAGTTTCAGGTCGAGCTGAAGGGGGAACTGTATCGTCGACTGCGGAAGCAGCGTGAGGTTCGCCGCCGGGATGTTCACCTGGCCCTTGAATTTCTTCGAGAGATCTCCGAGTTTGACGGGGAGGGCGGCGTTGATGTTGACCCAGGTCGGCTTCACGACGCCGACGACGTTGCTGGCGACGACCGCGGTCGACGTGAGCGTCATCGTCACGCCGTCAGATGCCTGGATCTTCACCTGGCCCCCTCCGGCGATCTGCGCGAGCGCGAGCGTGCCCGTCACGTCGAGCGCCGAGATAAACCCGCCGGCCGCAGAATGGAGCCTGTATCCCGCGAGATTGAGCGACCGGTCGAACGTCCCGTTCGCGGGGAGAGGGATGATATCCGTGTACCCCGAACCGGAGGGCGTGAAAAGCTCGCCCACGCTGTAGGTGAACGTGACGTTCGCGGGGACCGAGCTCTGGAAATGGATCGTAATCGAACCGGATTTCACGGTAAGGTCACTGACGAGGTTCGAGTCGTTGATCGCGAGCGCGGCGTTCACGTTTTTCGAAGCGATCTGCGCCGGGAGCGTCGTCACGATGGCGCTGTTGACGACCGGATTTTTCGCCACGATTATCGCGACGACGAGGCTGTCCTTCGGGATGGGAAGGGGCTGCGTGCTCCCCGGCTCGGAGAGCGTCACGGCCGTGAGCGACAGGTTTGCCGTCAGAAACTTCCCCGAGAGGTCCATCGAGGCGACCGATTCCGTCTGCGGCTGAATCGTGCTCGATGCCCCGAAATTGAACGATCCGCACGCCGTGCCGTCGGCGTCAAGAAGCGTGATCGTGTTCTGCACGGTGACCGGGACCGGGAGGTTGTTGCGCAGGTGCAGTTCGGCCGTGCCGCTCTGGAGATACACCGAGTCGAGCCCCGGGAGCTTTCCCTGGAGCGCCGAGGTGGTAAACGACACGGGAGGAATCGGCGTCGTGGTTCCCTTCGGGAACCCCGCGGGAAACGGGACGTCGAGCGCGATCGATGCTCCGCTGATGGCGATCGCGCCGATCTGGGTCTGGGCGGATGTCGACACGGGGGAGAGGCTCAGAAGATTTCCCACGAACGTGGGGTCGGCCTGGATCGTCGTCCGGTACACGAGCTGCGTCCCCCCGGGAACGAGTCCGAAGAGACTCGAGTCCTTCGCCACAAGGTCCGAGAGCGAATAGGACCGTGCGGAAACCGGTGCCGTCATATTCGTCTGCCACGTCGGCGCGACGGGCGCAAGCGGCTTGTTCATGCAGTTGAATGCCATCGCCGAAAGAGCGATGACGGATGCGGCGCGTGCGCGCCTCTTCAGCCGGTTCCGTATGCTGTTTCCCATGTCCGTGCACTCCCCCCCTGAGGATACATTGCGTCCGGAAAGTTCAAATCCCATGCCCGGCGAAGTCAGGAAAGTGCGGCGCGGCACATCACCCGCATAGGGGACGAAGATCAATGGGCTTACGTTAACCCGCGCCTCGCTCCCCGTCTCCTCATAACGCGCGTGTTCGGAGCCGCCGCAGTAGATTCTTCAAAAAAAAGAGGTATATTTGACGCCGTGAGGTGCATTCGCGTGACGGGCTCGATCCGTTTCATCATACTCCTCGCCCTTCTTCCCGCCGCCGCCCGGCCACAGGACAACTACCACCCGTGGGGGAGTTCAATTTCGGCGTCGGGTTCGGTCTGACGGGGAGCACGGATCATCTCATCGTGAAGCGTATACTCGGGAGACGGCTTGCATTGTAGGCCCCCGCCCTCCGCGGTCCGGTCCTCAGGCGCACCGTTCCCCGTGAAGTTTCCGGTTGATAGGCGTGATGCGATACGTTACATTGAAGAATCATGACAATGTCCCTCCTCCCCCTCCGCGCTTCCGCACTCCTTGCTCTCCTCCTCCTGCTGGCTGAAGGGGAAGCACGCGCCCAGGACACCTCCGACGTGAAGCCTCTCCGGATTACGATGCTCTCCGCCGTCACGCTCGGGACGGTGATCCCCGTCCATATTTACCAGCAGAACGCCTGGTGGCAGGGTCCGCGGGGCCCGTTCCGCTTTGAGAACGACTGGGTCTACGCGCTGAACGTCGACAAGCTGGGGCACATGTACGCGGGGTATATCCTCTCACGGACGTTCAAGTATTTGCTCGAGTGGAGCGGGTTCAGCGAGCACACGAGCACATTTTTCGGCTCTGTTCTCGGGTTGACGTACCAGATGTATGTAGAGGTCGAGGACGGTTTCCACAGGGTCTACGGGTTCAGTCCGGGGGACGCGTTCTTCAACATCATGGGGGCCACGATCCCGCTCGCGCAGTGGACGTTCCCCGTTCTCAGGAACTTCGCGCTCAAATACAGTTACTGGCCGAGCACGGGGTACATCGACGAGCTGAAGGGTGGGCAGTCGAAGGCGTTTCTCGATGATTACCAGGGGACGACGGTGTGGCTTGCCATAGATCCCCATTTCATGATGGGGGAGAAGCTCTCCTCCGCGGTGCCGCGGTGGCTCGGTCTGGCGTTCGGCGTGGGAGGAAGGGACCTGAACGAGCAGGGCGGGGGGAGGCGGCAGGCGACGCTCGCGCTCGACTTCAACCTGTCAAAAATCGAAACGGAGAGCAGCTTCCTTCACGGCGTCTTCACGGTCGTGGATTTTATCCACCTCCCCGCTCCCGCAATCAGGCTCGACGGCAAACGGGTCCTCTTCGGAGTCTTCTACCCGTGATCCCGGGGATGACATACGCGGTAATGCGCGCTGCGGGGCGGATCCTTGTTCCCGTCTGTGCATCGGCACTGGTTCTCGCCATCCCCCCCCTCTGCAGTGCGGGGGATGTCCCCGACGGATCTTCCCCCCGGGATTCACTCAGGGGCTTCGGGCTTCTCGTCGACGTCCAGGTGGCACCGCACTATTCGTCTTCCTCATCGTACGCAGACGGGGGGTACACGGTCTCCCTCGGCTTCGGGCTGAATTTTTCACCGGTCTTCCAGATGGCGATTCAGGTGTACACCGGACGGGAGATGATCCCCCACGGCACTTCCAAGCCGGTCGACGGCTGGCTTCCCGTGGGGGGGGCCTCGCTCGAGGCGACGCTGTTCTTCACCACCGGCGTTCCCCTCCGGCCATATGCGGCGGCGGGATACGGCCTGTACACGCTGGACGGCGGACAGGGGTACAACGGCGGCGGTTTCTCTCTTGAGGCCGGGGTCGAATGGGATTTCTCCCGGTATGTCTCCTTCCGGTTCGGCGGGGAGTACGGCGTCATCCGGTACCACGATCCGACGGGAGAAGCCTCCGAGGCCGCCGGCTTTCAGCCATTCACGCTCCGCTCCGCCGGCGCAGGACTGCGCATGGCATTCTATCCCGATCTCCTCCCCTGACCCGCAGTCCGCAATTCACGCATGTCCCACCAACGTAGGGAGATACCATGACCATGCGCATCCTCTCCGTGGCCCGGCTCACCGGCGCGCTTTGTCTCGCATTTTCGATCGCCGCACAGACGCCGGCGCAGGAGAAAAAACTCCTCACGTTTGACCAGATATTCCGGAACGGCGAACCACACATCACGTCGACTCTCCCGGCGGTGACCGGCTGGAAGGACGACGCCCACTTCGTGGAGGGGCCGCGCGGGGAAGGGCGGCAGGGCGGGGCCGCTTCGTTCCTTGTTGACGCGGCGTCGGGGAACCGTGAACCGTACAGGGATATGGAGCCCTACCGTTCGATCGTGGGAGAAGGGGTCGACCCTGCCAGCCCCGCCGCGAGCGATGAGTCGTACACGCGCCTCCTCTACGAAAAGGAGGGTGATTTCTACCTGCTCAATACCGCGACGAAGGAGTTCCGCCGCCTGACCCGTTCCCCGGGCGCGAGGAAGAACCCCGCATTTTCTCCGGACGGCAGGTACGTCGCCTTCACGCTGGAGAACAACCTCTGGTCGATCGACGTCACGACGGGGAAGGAATATCAGTACACGAATGACGGCGGCGACGTCGTGTACAACGGATGGGCGTCATGGGTGTACTTCGAGGAGATCCTCCGGCGGGCAAGCCGCTACCGCGCATTCTGGTGGTCTTCCGATGGTTCACGTATCGCATTTTTCCGGTTTGACGATTCGCGTGTCCCGGTGTTCCCCCTTCCGAATTCCGCGGGACAGCACGGCACCGTGGAGTACACGCGCTATCCCGAAGCCGGGGACCCGAACCCCTCGGTGAAGATCGGGATCGTCCCCGTCACCGGGGGCCCCGTCGTCTGGTGTGCGTTTGACGCCGGCGCCGATCAGTACTTCGGGACGCCGTTCTGGGCCCCCGGGGACCAATCGCTCTGGGTCCAGTGGATGAACCGCCGGCAGGATACGCTCCGTGTGTTCGCAGTCGACCCCCGCACGGGGGAGAAGCATCCCGTGTACGAGGAGTCCCAGAAGTCCTGGGTGGAATGGCTCGAATCCGTCAGGTTCGTCAGGGAAGGGTTCATCATCCGTTCGGACCGGGACGGATGGACCCACCTGTACCTGTACGACAATCGGGGGCGGCTCCGCACGCGGTTGACGGCGGGGCGCTGGAGCGTGGGCGACATCCAGGCGATCGACGAGGAAAAGGGGCGCGTGTTCTTCACCGCCAGGAAAGAGGCGTCCACGAGGACCGACCTCTACAGCGTCAACCTCGACGGGAGCGGGCTCACCCGTCTGACGTCCGGTCCGTTCACCCACACGGTCAGCGTTTCACCGACCGGGAAGTATTTTATCACGACGTATTCCAGCATCACCTCACCCCCGCAGTCGGCGCTGTACACCGGGGAGGGAAAACTTGTCCGGGCGCTTGCGGACAGCAAGGGGAAGGAATTTGACGCATACCGTCTGGGGAAGACCGAGCTCTTCACGATTCGCACGGCGGACGGCTACGATCTCCCGGCCGTGTGGACGCTCCCGCCGGATTTCGACCCGTCCGGGAGATATCCCGTGCTCATCTCGGAGTACGGCGGCCCCGGTTCGGAGAGCGTGACCGACGGCTGGAAGGGGATCGGCCCGGAATGGCTGGCCGAAGAAGGGCTTATTCAATTTTCGGTTGATCACAGGGGGTCGGGGCATTTTGGCAAGGAAGGGATTGCTCTGATGTACGGGAACCTGGGGAAGTGGGAAATGCATGATTACGCAGAAGCGGTGCGATGGCTCAGGGGGAAACCGTTCGTGGATTCGGCGAGAATATGCATCACCGGGGGGAGCTACGGCGGCTACGTAACCTGCCTCGCCCTTACGGAGGAGGCCGAGTACTTTCCGTTCGGTGTCGCACTTTATCCCGTGACCGACTGGCAGCTCTATGACACCCATTATGTCGAGCGGTATATGGGGACTCCCGCGGGGAATCCCGGAGGGTACCGGGACGGATCGGTGCTCACGTACGTCGACAGGTACAGGGGCCTCCTCAGGATCGTGCACGGGACGATAGACGACAACGTCCATATGCAGAACAGCCTCCAGCTCGTCGACAGGCTCGAGGATCTGCAAAAACACTTCGAGTTCATCGCTTATCCTGGGGAGAGGCACGGATGGAGGGGGAAGAAAATGATCCACCTCAGGAACGAGACGTACAGGTTCTACTACACGAACCTCCTCAGGAAGGAATTCCCGGAGAAGCTCTTTGAAAACGCCGGTCCCGGCGGAGGACGGATGAGGTAAAAACCCCGTCTTTCCCGGGTTTGTAGAATCTACGTTTGGGATGCGTCAGCAATGTCATTTTTCCCTCAGAGAGGAGGGTGGTTCCCCCGATTTCCCCTTTGGCTTCTGTTTTTGGCCTTTGTTGTGTGATCCGGTTGTGGTACGAAGTTTGCTCCTAACGGTACCAAATAGAAATGGCCGGAACCGGGGAGACAGGAGAGGGGGACCGGAAAATGCAGATATCCGAAACGGGGGGAATCATGAGAACAATCGCCATCATCGTCGCGCTCATCGGGGTCGTGGTATTTTCGAAGCTGTACCTTGCCGCACCCACCGCTTCTGACGGGCAGCAGGTCGTCGCGAAGCTCATAACCGACGATTCCCGCGGGAATTTGAAACTCTCGGATTTTAAGGAAACAGGGGGTCGGGAATACATCCTTTCAGGGGTGAGGGTGTATGTCATGACGTTTGAGGGTTCGGTTGAATGCACGTCCGAAGCCTCCCAGGGGACGCAAGTCGAGTTCGCCTTTGACCGGAGGCAGGGAACGCAGGTCTCTTCACTCCGCGCCGGGGAGCACCGCACCGTAAAAGGGGCGATACAATTTGAGAAAACGTCGTATGCCTGGGTGGGACAGCCGATGTAATCGCTGCCGGGCGTCGAATACGCGATAGTCGGCCCCTCCCCTGCCTGAACCGGCGGGGGAGGGGCCGCCTCTTTTTAAGGGGGCCGGGCCGGGCATGCACGCCTCAGGGCGCTCCTCGCCGTTTGAACTTCTCCTCTTTCCTTCTAAATTACAGGCATGTCGCACAATCCTGTATCCCGCCATGTATGACATTATTATCATCGGGGCAGGCCCCGCGGGTATCAGCATGGCATCCGAAGCGCGGGCCGTCGGAATCCCCCCCGGGAGGATACTGATTGTGGAGAAGGCCGCGGAGCACTCATTTTCGATCAAGAAGTACTACCCCGACAACAAGCTCGTGACGGCAAATTACAAGGGATTCGACGCCGTCTGCACGGGAGTGATGTGTCTCGCCGATTCCTCAAAGACAGAAACCATATCCTACCTGGACAGGACGATCGCGGAGAAGGAGATCACGGTCCATTACGGGGAGACGGTCTACAAGATCCACAAGTATCCGGAGGAGCAGAGGTTCACGATCACGACGGACAAGGGAGAGTACGACACGGTTGTTGTCGTGATCGCGATCGGCATCCTCGGAAAGCCGAACAAGCCGCCCTACAAGACTCCCCCCTCGTTGAAAGAGAGGATCATGTTCGACGTGACGACCACCGACGTGTCCGGCGGATCCGTCCTCGTGGTCGGGGGGGGCGATTCGGCGTCCGAATACTGCCAGTACCTGGTGCAGAAAGGGAACCAGGTGACGCTCAGCTACCGCGGAAGCGAGTTCTCGCGCATGAACGACATCAACAAGGAGAGCATACTCGCGCTGGGTGAGCGCAGGCAGGTCGAAATCCTGTTCGCATCGAATATCACGGGAGTGACGGACGCCGCGGGAAAGCCGGCCGTCGCGTTCGCGGAGCCCGCGTACGGGAACCGGACGTACGAGTACGTCCTCTACGCGCTCGGAGGAACGACACCGCGCAATTTCCTCAAGACGATCGGCATCGAATTCAACGGCGACGAGCCGTACGTCAAAGAGGCGCACGAGACGAATGTGCCGGGGATGTTCCTTATCGGCGACCTGAGCGCCGGGACGAAAGGGGGATCCATCATCTGGGCGTTCAATTCCGCGAACACGGCGATGAAGCGGATCAGCAGCGAATATCTCAGGGACGCCGCCGCTCCCCCCTTGCAGAAATCACCTCCCCGGTAACCATCGCACAGCCTGATCCCGCCCCTCCAACGGTCCGCGCACGGACCCATTTCTCTCTCACAGAGGATCCCCATGCCCCATCATCTGTTCCGCCGGAAGGACCTTGACGCGATACTGAAGGAGGCGGAAGCGCCTGACAGGCAGCTCAGGCGTGCCCTGGGTGCCTTCGACGTGATCATGCTCGGCATCGGGGCGATCATCGGGTCGGGAATATTTGCGACGATCGGGACCGCGGTCGCCGGCGACGCGACGCGCGCGGGGGCCGGCCCGGCGATCGTCCTGTCATTCGTCCTGACCGCCGTCGCGTGCGCCTTCTGCGGGCTCTGCTACGCTGAGTTCGCCTCGCTCGTCCCGATCTCGGGGAGCGCGTACACGTACTCGTACGCGACGCTCGGGGAGCTCGTGGCCTGGGTCATCGGGTGGGATCTCATCATCGAATACGCGGTGGGAAACGTCGCCGTCGCGATCGCGTGGGCGGCGTATTTTCACCAGCTCTGCGACGGCCTGGGGTTTCATATCCCGGCCTGGCTCGCCGTGGATTACCGCTCGGCCCACCAGGCGGCCGACGCCGTGATCCAGGCCGGCGTCACGGATCCCGCGGTTGCGCTCGCGCACGAAGCGTGGGTGTCGCACCCCGTCCTGGCGGGGGTCCCCCTCGTCTTCAACGCGCTCGCCGTTCTGATCGTCATGCTCATCACGTGGCTTCTCGTCGTGGGCGTGAAGGAGTCCGCGCGGGCGAACAACCTGATGGTCGGCATCAAACTCCTGATCCTGGTCTTCTTCATCTACTCCGGGGCGAAGTTCGTGAAGCCCGAGAACTGGAGCCCCTTCATGCCGAACGGGTTCAAGGGGGTCTGGGTCGGCGCGAGCCTCATTTTTTTCGCGTACATCGGGTTCGACGCCATTTCAACGGCGGCCGAGGAATGCCGGAAGCCTTCGCGGGATCTCCCGATCGGCATCATCGGGTCGCTTGTCGTCTGCACGCTCATTTATATCGCCGTGGCGCTCGTCCTGACCGGCATGGTCCCCTGGACCCACCTGGGGGTTGCCGACCCGCTGGCGGAGGCGTTCGCCTACGTCGGGGCGAACGTGTCGGCCGGCATCGTCGCTTTCGGCGCCGTCGTTTCGATGAGCGCGGTTCTTCTCGTCTTCCAGTACGGCCAGCCCAGGATCTTTTTCTCCATGTCGCGGGACGGGCTCCTTCCGCCGCAGTTCGCCCGGGTCCATCCGAAATACCGGACGCCGCACGTGACGACGATATGGACGGGGGTCGTCGTCGCGGCGATCTCCGCGGTCGCCAACATCAACGAGATCGTGGAGCTGACGAACATCGGGACGCTGTTCGCGTTTATCCTTGTCTGTGCCGGCGTCATCGTCCTGCGCCGCAGGGAGCCGGACCGTGCGCGCGCCTTCCGGACGCCGCTCGTGCCGCTCATCCCGGTTCTCGGCATACTCTCCTGTCTCTTCCTCATGCGGGGACTTCCGGGGGTCACGTGGCTGAGGTTCGGGATATGGCTCGTGATCGGCATCGTCTTCTACTTCGCGTACGGGTACAGGAAGAGCCGTCTCGCGCAGCCCTGAGGAGGGGCCGCGCTCTAGCTCTGCGGGGGGTGTGCACGCCTTCTCCGGGTGCGTGCCGCCGGCGCGGGGAGACATCCGCTTTCGCGGAGGGCCCGGATCAGCCGGTCGTGCGCCCCTTTCGGGAGTCGCGGCGTGGGAACCGAACGGTAGAGTGTCACCGTCGCCTTGAGCGACTCAAGGTAGGCCCTGCATTCGGGGCAGGCTCCGAGATGCCGCCGGATCTCCCTGCAGCGGCGGGTGCCGAGCCTCTGGTCGAGGTTGTCGCAGATATGGCGGTAGACGTCTGAACATTTCATCGGCCGGATCTCCGTCCCGGGTGCGACATATAGGGCGTCAGTTCTTCCCGCAGGAACGCGCGTGCCCTGCGGAGCCGCGATTTTGCGGCCTCGGCCGAGATCCCCGCGATCCGCGCAGTCTCTTCCGTCGATTTACCCTCCATGTCCCTGAGCGTGAACACAATTCTGTATTGGGGGGGGAGCTTCCCGATCGCGTTCTCGATCTTCGCGCGGAGCTCCCCGTCGAGCACCACGTCTTCAGGCGTCTCGTCCCAGCGGGCGATCGCACGCGCGAACTTCCCCTCGGCGGTCGTTCCGGGGGACTCCAGCGCCTCGAGCGATTCTTCGATATCCCGGATTTTCCGCCTGCGGTGCCTCATCAGGCAGTTGTTCGTCACGATCGCATACAGCCACGTGGAGAAACGGGATCGTCCGTCGAATGACCCGAGCTTCCGGTACACATTGATGAACGTGTCCTGGAATGTCTCCTCCGCCTTCTCCCTGTCCCGGCAGAGCTTGAACGCATAGCGGTACACCGTCTGCTCGTACCTGCGCACCAGCTCGCCGAACGCCCTCGCGTCCCCTCCCCGGGCGGCCGCAATGAGCTTCCCCTCCGCCAGAGTCCGCAGCTGTGCGCCCCTCACGTGTGAGATGCCGTGAACATTCAAAAGGGTTCTCAATTTCCGGGTATTCCCCTACGGGGGTGAAGCCTCGATTTGCGCTTCGCGAAGCGACGGGTGCACGGTCACGCTGAGGACATTCGGCCGGCAGCAGACCTGGCAGTCCTCTGTGTATTCCTGCTCGGGCCCGCCTGAAGCGTCCACGAGCGTGACGTTGACCTGGAAGCAAAACACGCACACAAACGCAGTTTCAATCTCCATGGGGTCAAGATACGACTCCGCGGGGTCACCGGCAACCCGCAGGTGTAGTTTCTCGCGGAAAATCCTTATATTTTCGTTGCTCACAACCGGAACAGGGCACCAGACGGATGAACATGCAGCCTGCAGTCTTCTTCCTTCTTATACTGATCCCCCTGCTGTACGCGGGCCTCACCACGGTGTACGGGCTCCAGTTTTTTGGCGATTTTCCCGGCCTCACGCGCATCCGGACGCCGGCGCTTCTCGTGACGGTGGCGCTTCACTGCGTCTATCTTGTCGTCCGGACGATCGCGTTCGATCATCCTCCCATCACGTCGGTATTCGAGATCATGACCGTTCTCGCGGCGTCCATCGCGATCGGGTACACCTATATTGAGGTCCGGACGCGGGCGAGCGCCACCGGATTCTTCATTCTCTTCCTGGCGTTCGCGTTTCAGACCGCCTCCTCGGTGTTCATCCGCGACAGGTTCGACATCCCCGGGTACCTCCACAGCGTCGTCCTGGGGTTTCACGTCTCCGCGGCGCTTCTGGGATACACCGCGATCTCCCTTTCCGCCGCATACGGGTTCCTCTATCTGATGCTCTATCACGAGATCAAGTCGTCCAGGTTCGGGCTCATCTACAACCGGCTGCCGAATCTCGAGATGCTCGAAACGATGAGCCACAGGGCTGAGGTCTTCGGATTCGTCTCGCTGGGCGTCGCGATCGTGATAGGGGTGATCTGGCTCCCCCGGGTGTTTCACGATTTTTCGTACTGGGACCCCAAGCTCGTCGGCACGCTCGTGATCTGGTGCATGTACGCGGTTGCGCTGGGCGCCAAGAGGCAGCTCGGCTGGCAGGGGAGGAAGACGATGGTCATCACGCTCGTGGCATTCGGGTTCGTCTTCCTCTCGATGACGGTGATCAATCTGTATCTGAGCGGCTTCCACAGCTTTCACTGAGAATGAACCTCTACTCCATCGGAATCAGCCATCATACCGCGGCGCTCGAGATCCGCGAACGGATGTGGCTCTCCGACGATGAAATCAGGGACGCCCTACCGCGCCTCAGAGAACAGAAGCAGCTCGCGGAGTGCGTGCTCGTCTCGACCTGCAACAGGACCGAGCTGTACGGCGTTGCCGGCGGCGACGCCGTCGACGAGGGAGGCCTGCGTCGTTTCCTCATCGATCTCAAGGGAGCTTCTCCCGCCGTGGGGACGGAGCATTTTGTCTCCGCCCACGCGGGGGCCGCGACCCGGCATCTCTTCCGGGTGGCCGCCGGCATCGAATCGATGGTCATCGGCGACGTGCAGATCCTCGGACAGATCAAGGACGGATTCAACCTGGCCAGGGAGAGCGGGACCCTGGGGCCGGTGATGAACCGGCTCATGCAGGCGGCGCTGCACGTCGGCAAGAGGGTGCGGACCGAGACTTCGATCGCCGAGGGGGCGGTCTCCGTCAGCTACGCCGCCGTGGAACTGGCGAGCAAGATCTATGCTGACCTGACGAAAAAGTCGGTCCTCCTCATCGGCGCCGGGGAGACCGGCGAGCTTACGCTCCGTCACCTCGTGGGAAAAGGGATCGGCCACGTCACGATAGCGAACCGGACCCGGGAGAAGGCGGAGGCGCTCGCCGCAGGGGTGGGGGGGACGGTGATCGACTACGAGGGGATCGTTGACGCGCTGCGCACGGTCGACATCGTCGTTTCCTCCGTGACGAGCCCGTCGTACATCGTGCAGCCCGGCGAAGTCCAGAAGGTGATGAAACAGCGGTCGAACAACCCCCTGTTCATCATCGACATCGGCCTGCCGAGGAACATCAACCCTGCGGCGGCGAAGATCGAAAACGTGTTTCTCTACGACATCGACGCCCTCAGCACCATCGTCGACCGCAACCTGGACAGGCGCAGGGGGGAAATCCCGAAGGTCACGAAGATCATCCGGGAGGAGCTTGCCGCGTTTCTCCGGTGGCAGAACGCTCTCGAGGTGGGCCCCACGATTCAGGAATTCCGGGAATCGCTTGAAGCCATCCGCTCGCAGGAGGTACTGAAGCACGTCAACCGTTTCAGGCCCGAGGACAGGGAGCTTCTCGAGCTCGTCACGCGCAGGATCGTGAACAAGATCCTCCACGGCCCCACGACGGTCCTCAAGCAGGGGACCGAATCGGGGGGGCACAGCGACGAGGTCATACACCGGGTCAAGGCGCTTCGCGACCTCTTCGGCATGCCGGGCAACGGCGAGGCGGATCATGAAGACTAGCGCGCTCAGGATCGGCAGCCGGGGGAGCGACCTCGCCCTCTGGCAGGCGCGGTGGGTGGAATCCGAAATCAGGACCATCGTGCCGGACTGCCGGATTTCGATCGAGGTTATCAGGACGAAGGGGGACAGAATACTCGACTCCCCGCTCTCGGCGATCGGCGACCGGGGGCTCTTCACACGGGAGATCGAGGAGGCGCTCCTTGACGGAAAGATCGACTGCGCGGTGCACAGCCTGAAGGATCTCCCGACGGAGCTCCCTGAGGGCCTTACGCTGGGGGCGGTGTGCAGGCGCGAGGACGTCCGGGACGTCTTCATCCCCCACCCCCTCAACGCCGTGAAAACGATCCTGGCGCAGACACAGGGAGGAAGCGTCGCCACCGGCAGCCTCAGGAGGAGGAGCCAGATCCTCGCCAGGAGGCCCGACCTCCGGATCGTCGACATCCGGGGGAACCTGAACACGAGGATGAACAAACTCAGGGATTCGGACTGGGCCGGGATGATACTCGCCTTCGCCGGCGTCAGCCGGCTGGGCTGGGAGGAGAGCATCGGGGAGATCATTCCCGTGGACCTCATCCTCCCCGCGGTGGCGCAGGGGGCGATCGGCGTGGAAATCCGCGCGGGCGACAGGCGCACGGCGTCCGTGCTCTCGGGCGTCAACGATGCCGCGACCGCCGCCGCCGTTGAAGCGGAACGCGCGCTCCTCCGGACGCTGGAGGGGGGATGCCAGATCCCCGTCGGCGCCTACGCGCGTCCCGGCGGCGACGGGGACCGGGACGTCCTCCACATGGACGCCATGGTGGCGTCGCTCGATGGGAGAAAAGTCGTCCGCGGGAGGACGCACGGGCCCTCTTCCGCAGCCGGGGAGATCGGCAGGGCCCTTGCCGAGACGCTGATTGCGGGTGGAGCGGGGGCGATCCTCCGGGAAATCCGCTCCGGCGCCCCCGCCGTATGACGCTGCGCGGCCGGACAATCCTCGTCACGCGCCGGCACGAACATGCCCGTGAGATGGTGCGCGAGATCGGGGCGAGGGGGGGTCTCGCCGTCGTGATTCCGATGATCGTCACGGAGCCGCCCCGTGAATGGACGGAGTGCGACGCGGCGATCGGGCGGCTCGGGACGTATGACATGCTTCTCTTCACGAGCGCCACCGCGGTGGAGAGCTTCGTGGGGAGAGCGCACGTGCTCGGCATTCCTCCGGATTCCCTTGCGCGCCTCACCGCGGCCGCCGTCGGAGAAACGACCGCCGCCGCGCTCAGGGCGTGCGGGCTCCCGCCGGGGGTGAATCCCGCGGAATTTACCGCGGCCGCCCTCGCGCAGTCGCTCGGGCGCTCACTTGCGGGAAAGCGCGTCCTGATCCCGCAGGGAAACATCGCGCGCGGGACGCTCTCAGAATCGCTTCGTGAGAGCGGTGCTCTCGTGGACACCGTGACCGTGTACGTCACGTCGAAGCCGGAGGGGACGGCGCGGGAGAGCGTCGTCCGGCGCGTCCTGTCGGGAGAATTCGACGTCGTCACGTTCGCGAGTCCTTCCGCCGCGGCGAACTTCGCCTCCCTCTTCCGGGCGGAAGAGCTCGGCGCCGTTCCCGGGCAAGCGAAGATCGCCGTCATCGGACCCACGACGGCGGACGCGGTCCGGGAGCTCGGGCTCCCCGCGGACGTCGTGGCACGCGAATCGACGGCCCGCGGGCTCGTCGCCGCCATCGAAGAATATTTCGGCTGATCGCCAATGACAAATGATCTTTTCCTGCGCGCGTGCAGACGGCAGCCGGTGGAGAGGACCCCCGTCTGGATCATGCGTCAGGCCGGGCGCTACCTTCCGGAGTACCGCGCCGTGCGTGCACGTCATGATTTTCTGACGATGTGCAAGACGCCCGCGCTCGCCGCAGAGGTGACGCTGCAGCCCGTCGATATCATCGGCGTCGACGCCGCGATCATCTTTTCCGACATCCTCGTCGTCCCCGAGGCGATGGGGATGCACCTGACGATGGTGGAGTCGCGCGGTCCCAGGTTCGACGGGCCCGTCCGCGCCGCGGACGACGTCCGCGCGCTCCGGGAGGCCGATCCGGAGAAGGGTCTCCGGTTCGTCATGGACGCGATCGCCGAAGCGCGCAGGGGGCTGAACGGGCGCGTCCCCCTCATCGGTTTCACGGGCTCCCCCTGGACACTTGCCTGCTACATGATCGAAGGGGGAGGGACGAAGGATTTCAGGAACATCAAACGGATGATGCTCGACGAGCCTGCGCTGCTCTCGGAGCTCCTCGAACGCCTGACGGCGAACATCCTGCGGTACTGTGAGGCCCAGGTCGCGGCCGGGGCGCAGGCGATCCAGATATTCGATACGTGGGGGGGGATTCTTGACCCGGAACACTACAGGAAGTTCTCCCTCGACCCCATGTTCGAGATCGTCTCCAGGATGCAGAGGGGGGACGCTCCCGTGATTGTGTTTTCCAAAGGGGCGGCGCATGCGCTCGGGGAGATCGCGGCGATCGGGGCGGACGTGGTGGGACTGGACTGGACCGTGGACATCGGTGTCGCAAAGAGCATGACGGGGGAGGGGGTGGCATTGCAGGGGAATCTCGATCCCTCGTTCCTGTACGCCTCCCCCGAGAACATTCGCAGGGAAGTCACCTCGATCCTGAGGAGGTTCGGCCCCGGTCCGGGGCACATATTCAATCTGGGACACGGCATACTCCCCGACGTTCCGGTCGCCAGTGCCATTGCGATGGTGCGGTCGGTGCACGAGGAGAGCCCCGCGTTTCACCGTTAGGCGTACGGCGCGGTGCGTGCTGGAGAGTCGTCTGAAGCTTGACCACGGGAATGACGATGACGTCACGAGTCACCCGGTCCGGAGCGAACGCCGGGTGCCGGGAAGCGTACTTCACACAGGAGATCCGGCTCCGGGCGTATGCCGCCCTCGAGCAGGCGCGGACCGACGGCCACGGGACCGCGGACCTTCCGCGTCTCCTTTCGGGAGCCCTGAAGCGGGGGACGGGGCTGGACTTCGTGTCGGTCACGCACGCCTGCGACTCTCCCGGTCCGGAGGCTCTCTCCGCACCCGGGGTCGAGGGGGACGCGCCCCCGGCGACCCCAATTGACCTCTCCGCACTCCGCCCCGAGCGGGCGCTGGTCGTTTCCCGGGAGGGGCGCGGGAGCCTCGCGCGCGGCGTCCGCTCCCTCGGGCTCAAAAACCTCGTCGTCCTTCCGCTGCGCGCGGGGAAGGGCTTCCGCGGCGTTCTCGCCGCAGGATCCCGGACGTCGGAACTCGGCGACAGGGGAGACATCCGCTTTCTGAAATCGATCGCCGCGGGCGTCGGCGCGCTTCTTGCGGAGCGCGCGGAACGCCGGGTCCTCGAGGAAGAGACCGAAAAATATCATTCGCTGCTTCTGGGGATGCCCGACACGGTAATCGTCCTCGATGGCGCTGACGGGACGATACTCGATGCCAACCCGCAGGCGGCGCGGCTCACGGGGGTCCCTCTTCCCGGCCTCAGGGGAAAATCGGTGTTCAGCCTCCATCCTCCCGCCTCGGCGGAAAAACACCGGGCCGCGCTCGCGGGCGTGGGGGAGGAATTCACGCAGTACGGTCCCGTCGAATTTCTCCGCAGGACCGGGAGGCCCGTTCCCGCGGAGATCAACGCGCGGCGGCTGGCGCTCGGCGGGAGGGACGTCGTCCTGTGCATCGTTCGCGACATCAGCGAACAGAAGAGGACGGAGGTGAAACTCGCCGCGTCCGAGGATCTTCTCCGGATCATCGTCGAGGGGACGCTGGACATGTTCTTCTTCGTCAATGACACGGCGGGCGTCTTCACTTACATCTCCCCTTCGGTCGAAAAGATCACCGGCTACGGGCCCGGGCACTGGAAATCCCGCGAGAGGGGATTCCTGACGCAGAATCCCGTCAACGGCATCGTGCGGGAGTACGTCGCCCGCGCCCTGAGAGAAGGGGTGGCCGCCCCGACGTACATCTGTGAGGTGCGGCACGCCGAAGGAAGGCCGCTCCTCCTGGAGATCAACGAGAAGCCGATCCTCAAGGAAGGGACCGTGATCGGGATTCAGGGGGTGGCGAGAGACATCACCGAGCGGAAGCGCCTCGAAGAGGAGATACTCGAATCGCGGGACAACCTGAACAGGATACTCGATCAGACCCCGCTGGCGGTCACCGTGCTCGACGCGCGGGGGAATCTCGTCGACGTCAACGAGGCGTGGCTCCGCCTTTTCGGCGTGGCGGAGAAGGACAGGGTGATCGGCAAGCTGAACGTCTTCCATTCCCCGTTCGTGAAGGGGACGGGGCTCGCGGAAGGATTCGCGGCGGTATTCAGAGGCGAGATCGTCGACGTCCCCGCCATCACGATGGACCCGCGGAGCGCCGGGGCGGAGCTCCCGTTCGCCGGCGCCGAATGCACGGTGCACGTGCGCATGTTCCCGGTGATCGAGCGGAACGGGAAACTTGTCAACGTTGTTGCGATGATGGAAGACGTGACGGACAGGCGGAGACTCGAAGAGCAGCTCATTCAGTCCCAGAAGATGGAGAGCATCGGGCTGCTTGCCGGGGGGATCGCGCACGATTTCAACAACATCCTGGGAGGGATACTGGGATACGCGTCGTTCGTGAAGTCGCAGATCCCGAAGGAGGACCGGATCTATCCTCATATGGAGACGATCGAGCGTTCCGCGCTCAGGGGCGCGGAACTGACGTCGCAGTTGCTGGGGTTCGCGCGGGGCGGCAAGTACGTGGTCGGACCGCTCTACATCAACGAGCTCGTCAAGGAGACCGCGGAGCTCCTCCGGGGGACGATCGAAAAGAACATCGTCGTGAACACGGTCCTCGATCCTGCGTCGCCCGTGATCGAGGCCGACGCGTCGCAGATGCAGCAGGTCCTCATGAACCTGTGCGTCAACGCGAGGGACGCGATGCCGGGAGGAGGGGAACTGACGGTCACCACGCGGCGGCTTGACGCGCCGGATGCCTTCCTCCGTTCCGCGCCGGGGTGGAAAGCGGGACCCTACGTCAGGACCGATATCGCCGACACGGGAATCGGGATCGACAGGACGATCCGCGGGAAGATCTTCGACCCGTTCTTTACGACGAAGGAAAAAGGGAAGGGGACGGGACTCGGGCTTGCCACGGTGTACGGCATCGTGAAGAACCACAACGGGTTTATCAACGTCGAGAGCGAGATGGGCGCGGGGACGACGTTTTCCGTCTATATCCCGGCCGTCGAGAGGACGGCGGAGAAACCCCGTGAGGTCGAATCCCGCCCCGAAGGGGGGCACGAGACGATCCTCGTGGTGGACGACGAAGAGACGATACGCTTTCTCGTGCGCGACATCCTCGAGGAGATCGGCTACAGGGTCATCGCCGCGGAGGACGGGTACCGGGCCCTGGAGATTTACGGTGCGCGCATGACGGAGATCGATCTCGTGATACTCGACATGACGATGCCGGGGATGGGAGGAAGGGAGACATTCGAGAGGCTGAAGGAGCTCAATCCCCGCGTCCTGGCCGTTCTCTCGACGGGGTATTCCGAAGACGAGAGGGCGCGCCAGATGCTCGCGCTTGGCGTGAAGGCGTTCGTCCAGAAGCCGTACAGGATCGCCGACCTGGAGGGCGCGGTGCGCCGGATACTTGATTCCACGGGAACCTGAGGGCGCACGGACGATGGGAACAGAAAAGCCGGTGGGGATCGTCCTTCTGCAGCTCGGGGGCCCCGATTCGCTGGAGTCGGTCGAGCCGTTCCTGTATAACCTGTTCTGCGATCCCGACATCATCGATCTTCCGTTTGCGTTTCTCTTCAGACGGACGCTCGCCGGGGTCATTGCCAGGCGCCGCTCCGGGCATGTGCGGGAAATCTACGGGCGCATAGGGGGAAGGTCCCCCATACTGAAGCTGACGGCGCGTCAGGCCGCGGCGCTCGAACGAGCGCTCCGCCCGGAGGTCGACGCAAAGGTCGTGATCGCCATGCGGTACTGGCACCCGATGACCGGCAGAGCGATTGACGCCCTCGTCGATGCGGGGGTCGAGGACGTCGTGCTTCTCCCGCTCTATCCCCATTATTCAAAGACCACGACAGGATCCAGCGTCCGCGAATGGGAGCGCGTGCTCAGGCGCAGGGGGCTGAGCCGCTTTCGCGTCAGAAGCGTCAGGGGGTACGCCGAGCATCCGCTCTACATCGCCGCGCTCGTACGGAACATCGGCATCGCCCTCAGACGCGTCCCCGCCGGCATGCGGGGCGCGGTGCATCTCGTGTTCAGCGCGCACGGGACCCCGGTGAGCCTGGTGCGGGCCGGGGATCCCTACCAGGCGGAGATCGTGAAAACGTATGAGGCCGTGGTCCGGGCCGGGAATTTCGGGCTTCCCCACCACCTGTGCTATCAGAGCAAGGTGGGACCGCAGAAGTGGCTTGAGCCCTCGCTCAGCGCCACGATCGGGCGCCTGGCGCATGAGCGGGTATCGCATCTGATCGTCATACCGATCGCGTTCGTGTCGGACCATTCCGAAACTCTCTGGGAGATCAACATCGAGGCAAGACTCGAGGCGAAGCGGCTCGGCATCCCCTACTTCGACATGACCCCCGCGCTCCATACGTCCGGGGAATTTATCGGCGCGCTCAGGGATCTCGTCATGAAGGAGATCAGGTCGTGAACGGACGGACGCAGGCCATTATCGTCGGCGGGGGGATCTCCGGGCTTACCGTCGCCTACTTCCTCCGCCGCGCGGGATTCGCCGTGACGGTCCTCGAGGCCGGGAATTCCCCCGGGGGAACGATGAAGACCGTGGCCGAAGGAGGATGGCTCGTCGAAACGGGCCCGACCAGCGCCCTGGAAACGACCCCGCTCTTCGGGGAGATGTTCGACGAGCTCGGGATCACGGGGGAGCGGCTCTACGCCGCCGCCGCCGCCGGGAGGCGGTACATACTCCGGGACGGAAAACTCCATCCCCTGCCGATGTCCCCGGGGGCGTTCGTCATGTCGTCGCTCTGGAGCGCACGCGGGAAACTCCGCCTCATGAAGGAACCGTTCGTGGGGCGCGCGGCGGAAGAAGAGACCATCGCCCAGTTTGTCAGCCGCCGGCTTGGTCGGGAGTTTCTCGACTACGCGATCAATCCTTTCGTCGCCGGGGTCTACGCGGGGGATCCCTCGTCGCTCAGCGTTCGCGCGGCGTTCCCCAAACTCTATGCTCTCGAAGAGCGTTACGGCGGGCTCATGCGGGGGATGGTGCGCGGCGCCGGGGAGCGGCGAAAGCGGGCCGAAAAGGCGAAGGACCGGGCGCGGATGTTCTCGTTCAGGAACGGGATGCAGACGTTCCCGGACGCGCTCGCACGGCTTCAGGGCGGCGGCATGAGGACGGAATGCGCCGTCACATCGATCGAGCGGAAGGCGCCCCCCGACGGCACCCCGGCCTTCGTCGTGCGCTGCAGGCGCGGCGGGAGGGAGGAGTCGCTCGAAGCCCCCGTCGTCGTCATGGCCGTCCCGGCGTATGTCGCCGGGGAGCTCATCCGGCCGTTTTCCCCCGCGCTGGCGGAATCGCTCGGCCGGATGTATTATCCGCCCGTCACGGAGGTGTTCCTCGGGTTCCCCTCCTCGTCGATGGGCCGGCCTCTGGACGGTTTCGGGTTTCTCGTCCCCGAGCGTGAGAAGAGGAACATCCTCGGGACGATCTGGACTTCCGCGCTCTTCCCCGGGAGGGCGCCCGCGGGACATGTCGCCCTGACGACGTTCGTGGGGGGCTCCCGTCAGCCGTCGCTCGCGGGTCTTGACGACGGCGAGATCGCGGGGATGGTCTCGGCGGAGCTCCGTGCGCTCATGGGGGTCAGGGGGGATCCGGTGTATGCGAAGGTTGTGCGCTGGCAGAAGGCGATCCCGCAGTACACACTGGGCCATCTTGCCCTCATGGCGGAACTCGGGGAATTCGAGGCGCGCACGCGCGGGCTCTATTTCGGCGGCAACTACCGGGGAGGGATCGCGGTGGGAGACTGCCTGACGGCCGGGGAGAGCCTCGCGCGTCGGATCGGCGCCTCTTCATGGGAGGAATCATTCACAAGCGTGAAGGTGCAATCATGAATATCGTTGAGTCAAACGTCGCTTCGTTCCCGGTGTCCCGGCTCCGCAGGCTCCGCATGACGCCCGCGCTCCGGTCGATGGTCCGCGAAACGCATCTCCGCCCGGAGGATTTCATACTCCCCCTGTTCGTCGTTCCGGGATCGAACGTGAAAAAAGAGATATCGTCGATGCCCGGCGTGTTCCAGATGTCCGTGGACCAGATCGTCCGCGAATGCGCCGACGTGCATGCGCTGGGGATTCCCGCGGTGATTTTCTTCGGCATACCCGCGGAAAAGGACGAGGTCGGTTCCGGGGCGTACGACGATCACGGTGTCGTCCAGGAGGCGCTCCGGGCGGTCAAGAGGGAGGTCCCCGGACTGTTTCTCATCACGGACGTCTGCCTCTGCGAATACACCTCCCACGGTCATTGCGGGATCGTCAGAAACGGGGAGATCGTGAACGACGAATCGGTCGAACTCCTCGTGCGGGAAGCGGTTTCTCACGCGGAAGCGGGGGCGGATATGGTGGCCCCCTCGGACATGTTCGACGGGCGGGTCGGCGCGATCAGGCGCGGTCTCGATGAACACGATTTTCACAACCTGCCGATCATGTCCTACGCGGCGAAGTACGCCTCGGGATTTTACGGACCGTTCAGGGAGGCGGCGGAGAGCACGCCGAAATTCGGCGACAGGCGGAGCCACCAGATGGACCCGGCGAACGCGGACGAGGCGATCAGGGAGGTGGCGCAGGACATCGCGGAGGGGGCGGACATCGTCATGGTAAAACCCGCCACGCCGTATCTGGACATCCTTTACCGGGTGAAGCAAACGTTCGGCATGCCGACAGCCGCATACAACGTCAGCGGCGAGTACGCCATGGTCAAGGCGGCCGCCAGGCTGGGCTGGATAGAGGAAGAGCGCGTGATGATGGAGATGCTCACCGGCATCAAACGGGCGGGGGCGGATCTGATACTCACGTATTTTGCGAAGGCGGCGACGCGGGTCCTGAAGGGGGAAGGGAAGCGTTGACGGGAGAGAGGGACACGCGGAAATCCGACGCGCTCTTTGCCAGGGCGCTCGGGCTGATCCCGGGAGGCGTCAACTCCCCCGTGCGCGCATACCGCTCCGTCGGGTGCTCCCCGCCGTTCATCGCGAACGCGCAGGGCGCGCGCGTCCGGGACGAGGACGGGAATGAGTACATCGACTACGTCGGGTCGTGGGGACCGATGATCCTCGGGCACGCGCATCCCCGCGTCATCGGCGCGGTGACGCGCGCGGCCGCTTCCGGAACGAGCTTCGGCGCGCCCACCGGACTCGAGGTGCAGATGGCGGCGCTGATAGCGCGGCTCGTCCCTTCCATCGAGGTGGTCCGCATGGTGAACTCGGGGACCGAGGCGACGATGAGCGCGCTCCGCCTGGCGCGCGCGTTCACGGGGCGCGAGAAGTTCATCAAGTTCGAGGGGTGCTATCACGGGCACGCGGACGCCTTCCTGATAAAGGCGGGATCCGGCGCCATGACGCTCAGCGTTCCTGACAGTCCGGGTGTTCCTGCCGCGGTCGCCGCGCTGACGCTGAGCGCCACGTTCAACGATCTCACTTCGGTCGCTGCGCTTCTGCGCGGGCACAGGGGTGAAGTCGCGGCGATCATCGTCGAGCCCGTCGCCGGCAACATGGGATGCGTCCCCCCGGAGCCGGGGTTCCTCGAAGGTCTCCGCCGCCTCGCGTCGGAAGAGGGGTCTCTCCTGATATTCGACGAGGTGATGACCGGATTCCGTCTCTCACCCGGGGGAGCACAGGAGTTGTACGGCGTGAAGCCGGACCTGACGACCCTCGGGAAAATCATCGGCGGGGGTCTCCCCGTGGGGGCGTACGGGGGGAAGCGGGAGATCATGGCGATGGTGGCTCCCTCGGGCCCCGTCTACCAGGCCGGGACCCTCTCGGGGAATCCCCTGGCGATGAGCGCGGGACTCGAGACGCTCACGATACTCGCCGAAGACCCGGGTCTGTACGGTGCGCTGGAACGGAAAGCGGGACGGCTTGCCGGGGGGATGGCGGACGCCGTCCGTTCCCTCGGCCTCCCTGTGACGCTGAACCGTGTAGGCTCGATGTCGACTCTCTTTTTCGCGCCGGAGAAAGTCACCGACTATGCGGGGGCTCTGGCAGCGGACACGAAGAAATTCGGCGTCTGGTTCAGGGAAATGCTCCGGCGCGGGATCTATCTCGCGCCGTCGCAGTTCGAAGCGGGGTTCGTCTCCGCCGCGCATTCCGACGAGGATATCGAAAGGACAATCGACGCGTGCCGTGAATCGCTTGCCGCCGCGTTTGCGAAACCCTGACGGGAGCGGCGTCCCCCCACCGGAGGTCACATGTTTACACTGACGTGCAGTTCATACGCGGACGGCGGGGCAATCCCGCTCAGGTTCGCCCACCGCTCGGTCCCGGGCGGCGGAAACGTGTCGCCCGGCTTTTCGTGGGAGGATCCGCCGCCGGGGACGAAATCGTTCGCCCTCTCGATCGTGGACCCTCATCCCGTGGCGAACAACTGGGTCCACTGGTTTGTCACCGACATCCCTTTCCAGGAACGGGGGATCCGCGAGGGGGCGTCCCGCTCGGGGAATCTCCCCGCGCACGCGAAAGAGCTTCTGAATTCATATAATGAGCCGGGCTACGGTGGTCCCGCACCTCCGAAGGGATCGGGACCGCATCCGTACATCGCCACGCTCTACGCTCTCGATGTCTCTTCTCTTCTCCTGGGGAAGGACACGCTCCTGTCGGCGTTTCTGCGGGCGGTGGAAGGGAAGACCATCGCGGAGACCGCAATGAAGGGGTTGTACGAGCGGAAGTAACGGTGGGATGCGACGCGCCGGCGCTCCTCTACAGCATCCGGGCCACTTCCTTCGCGATGGCCGGCGAGGCGGTGAGTCCCGGGGAATCGATCCCTACGAGGTTGATGAGACCGGGAAGTCCACGGTCGCTCTCTTCCCGGATGATGAAGTCCCTGGCGGGCTCTCCCATAGCCTGCAGCTTGGGACGGATGCCGCTCATGTCAGGAGTCAGATCTTCATCGCGGATGTGCGGGAGGATCCGCCTGACCGAGGCGCCGAACGCGGACCGCTTCCCTTCGTCGACACGGTAATCCTGCGCACGCCCCTCCTGGTATTCAATGTCCGGACCGAACCTGAGCCGTCCCCCGAGGTCGAGAACCGCATGCACTCCCAGTGTTTCATTAGTCGGGACGGGGTAGACGAGGCGGCTCACGCACCGGCTCAACGAGGAGGGGAGGGCGAAGTAGCACCCCTTGCTGTAATGGAGCCTGTATCCCGCGCTCTCCACGTCTATCCCTGCAAGAGAAGCGATCGTGTCGGACTCCAGTCCCGCGGCATTGATGACCCGCTCGGCTGTTATGGTGGAGGTGACGCCTCCTTCGTTCACGGTGATCAGGTAGCCCCCGGAGTGCCGTTCGAGTGCCACGACGGCGCAGCGGGTCTGTATCACGGCCCCCTCCTCACGGGCGGTTCGGGAAAAATAGTCCATGAGGCCGTGGGCGCTGATGATTCCTGTGTCCGGTGAAAAGAGCCCCCCGGCGGTGACGATCTGCGGCTCGATGGCACGCACCTCCGCGGCGGTCATCATACGGAGGGTGACGCCGTTTCCCGTGCCCAGCGTGTGAAGGCGGTGCAGCTCCCCTTCTTCGGCCGGGCGCGTTGCGGTGATGATTTTTGTGATGCGGCGGTGCGGGATGCCTCCCCGGGAGCAGAGATCGTACAGGAGCCGGTTTCCTTCCACGCAGAGCCGCGCCTTGAGTGAGCCGTTCGGATAGTAGATCCCTGCGTGGATCACTTCGCTGTTGCGGCTCGATGTCTCCTCGCCGCAGTGCGCGTTCCGTTCCAGCAGGAAGAGGGGCGCGTGCCGCCGTGAAAGCTCCGCGGCGATCGCCAGTCCGACGACTCCTCCCCCGATGACAGCCAGCGCGGCGTCCGCCATTGAAGCTCACTCCATGATGTGCGGTGATTCCACGAGTACCCATGTCGCGTCGGGAGCGATCCCGGCGCTCCGGAAGAACTCCCCGGTGTTCCTCTTCCGTGAATTGATCCTGATTTTGAGCCCCGCGGAATACAGAAGGAGAGGGATGTCGTTCTTCGAATCGCTTGCCGCGAGGAGGGGGACCGTTGGTGTCCTGCGCCGGAGGGCGTCGATCTTCCCCGCACGGATCGGGACCGGCCCGTCGGGCCGGGCGGTGAGCACCCCCCCCTCCGCCTGCAGCTCGATGCCGATCACGCGCTCGGCGGGGATGCCGAGCGTCCGGACGACGGGCTCCACGCTCCACTTGTTGCTCCCGGACACCGCCCAGATCTCGAACCGGCGCTCCGTGAGCGCCCCGATCAGGTCGACCGATTCCGCAATGAATCGGGCGCCGCGCGGGAGATCCCGGCGGCCAAGCCGACGTGTCCCGAGCGGCGAGGAGAATTCCTCCTTCCATGCCTCGTCGGCCAGGCGCCGTACCTCCGCGGGGGTGTACCCGGCAAAGAGCCGGACGATGTCGGCGCACGCCTTCTCGACCGCCCCGGCGGCGATCTGGTCGAAATAGCGCGCGAGGAGCATCTCCGCAAACGCGGTGTACGCCTCACGACCGCCCCGCTCGCCCGGGGGCAGGGGGGCGAGTTCACCGTAGAGCTTCTCCAGCGCACCGGACCGGGGATGATCCGGCCATACCGAGGCGGGGGAGAGCCGGAAATGAAAGTGCTCGATCTGCCTGTAGAACATCGCTTCCCCGATGTCCCCCTGGATTACCGTCCCGTCGCAGTCGAACACGGCGAGGGGGCGGGGGCCCGCATCGTGGTTGTCGTGCGCATCGAGAAATGCCGCAACGGCGGGCTCATCGAGTATTGTCATGCACGCTTCGCGAATGTCCGGAGTGCCTCAAAATACGAAGCGATGAGCGCAAGAGCAAGATTGCAACTCTCGGGCCAAAGACGTATATTGATCCATGACGTGTGCCCGCCCGAGCAAGTCCGCCCCGCTTCCGCCGGGACGGATTTTCTGTTATTGACGATACCGCATGAACACGATCCGGAACTTCTGCATCATCGCCCATATTGATCACGGCAAATCGACGATCGCCGACCGCCTTCTCGAGAGGACCGGCACGATCACGCCGCGGGAGATGAAGTTCAACCAGGTCCTCGACGACATGGACCTTGAGCAGGAACGCGGGATCACCATAAAGCTCCATGCGATCCAGATGCACTACGGCGCCCGGGACGGCGTCGCCTACACGCTCAACCTCATCGATACGCCGGGCCACGTCGACTTTTCCTACGAAGTGTCGCGGTCCCTCGCCGCGTGTGAAGGGGCGATACTCGTCGTCGACGCCTCGCAGGGGGTGGAGGCGCAGACGATAAGCAACCTCTACCTCGCGATCGACGCGGGACTCGAGATCATTCCCGTGATCAACAAGATCGACCTCCCGAGCGCGACCGTGGACGCCGTCCGGGGCCAGATCAGGGACCTTCTCGGGTGCACCGACGACGAGATGATCCTGGCGAGCGCGAAGTCCAACATCGGGATCGACGAGATCCTCGAAGCCGTCGTACGCCGCGTTCCCCCTCCCTCCGGGGATCCCGCGCTGCCGCTCCGCGCGCTGATATTCGATTCGGTGTTCGACACGTTCCGCGGGTCGGTCGTCTATATCCGCGTCGTTGAGGGGACGCTCCGCGAGGGGGACAGGATCATGTTCTTCCACACCGGGAGGCACTTTGACGCGGAGGAGGTCGGCGTCCTCGAGCTGAAGCGCCTGCGGACGGGGGAGCTCGCCGCGGGGAACGTGGGGTACCTCATCGCCGGAGTCAAGGACGTTCACGACACGAAGGTCGGCGACACCGTCACCTCCGCCTCCCGTCCGGCCCCGGGCGCCCTCCCGGGGTACAAGGAGGTGAAGCCGATGGTGTTCAGCGGCGTTTACCCGACGAACGCGGAGGATTTCGAGGACCTCCGGAGCGCGATCGAGAAGCTGCAGCTCAACGACTCCTCGCTGATCTACCAGCCGGAGACGTCGACGGCCCTCGGGTTCGGCTTCCGCTGCGGGTTCCTCGGCCTGCTCCACATGGAAATCGTCCAGGAGCGGCTTGAGCGGGAATACAATCAGAACATTATCAACACCGTCCCCAACGTCGAATACCGGGTGACGAAGACGGGGGGGGACGTCGTCCTGGTGGACAACCCCTCCACGATGCCGCCGCTCGGCGAGGTGGCGATGGTCGAGGAGCCGTTCGTCAAAGCGCAGGTCATCGTCCCCGTGGAGTTCGTGGGGAACATCATGAAGCTCTGCATGGACAGGCGGGGGATCTACAGGAACACCACGTATCTCGATCCGACGCGGGCGGACATCACGTACGAGCTCCCCCTGAGCGAGATCATATTCGATTTTTACGACAAGCTGAAATCGACGAGCCGCGGATACGCGTCGTTCGATTACGACCTCCTGGATTTCCGGGAGTCGGATCTCGTGAAGCTCGACATCCTCCTCAACGGCGAGTCGGTCGACGCATTTTCCTCGATCGTGCACCGGGACAAGGCGCACGACTGGGGGAAGAAGCTCTGCGTCAAGCTGCGCAAGCTGATCCCGCGGCAGATGTTCGAGGTGGCGATCCAGGCGGCCATCGGCAGCAAGGTCGTGGCGCGCGAAACGATCTCCGCGATGAGAAAGAACGTGCTCGCGAAGTGTTACGGCGGCGACATCACCCGCAAGCGAAAGCTCCTCGAGAAACAAAAAGAGGGAAAAAAGCGTATGAAGCAGGTGGGACGCGTCGAAATCCCCCAGGAGGCGTTCCTGGCGGTACTCTCAATGGAAGACGAATAAGGAGGACCATGGCAAAGACGAACCGGTCGGCGGCGGGGAAGGAGCACCCGGAGGCGAAGAGGGAGCCCGTGAAGGATTTCATGAAAGATCTTGTCTTCGTGCTCGTGTCGTTCTTCTTCCTGAACAGCTTCGTCCTCGCGTCGTTCGAAGTACCCACCGGGTCGATGGAGAACGAAATCATGGCGGGCGATTTCCTCTTCGTCAACAAGTTCATGTACGGGGGAACCACCCCCCGGACGATTCCGTTCACGAACGTCCGCCTCCCGTGGTTCCGCGTTCCCGCGCTGCGCGACGTGAAACGCGGAGACGTCATCGTGTTCGAGTTCCCCGGCCAGCGCGAGGAGATCCAGTCGCCGGAGTTCATGTTCTATCTCAAGCGCTGCGTCGCGCTCAGCGGGGACACGATCCAGGTGATCAACAGGATCCTCTACGTGAACGGGAAGCCCTCGCCGATCCCGCGCAACATGAAGTTCAACAACTTCAACCCGCGCCCGCAGGCGTACGCCGACCCGAAGATTTTTCCCCGCGAGGCGCCGTTCAACGAGGATTTCTGGGGCCCCGTCGTCGTCCCGAAGAAGGGTGACGTGCTGGAGCTGAACGCCTCGACGTTTCCGCGCTGGGCGACGTTTATCGCGAGGGAAGGGCACAGGGTGCGGCTCGACGACCGCGCGCGGGTCGCGGTCGACGGCGTCCCCGCGACGAAATACGTCGTGCAGCGGAACTACATGTTCGGCATGGGGGACAACAGGGACAACAGCCTGGACTCCCGGTTCTGGGGATTCATCCCCGAGGAGAACATCGTCGGCTCGCCGATGATCGTGTACTGGTCGTGGGACCCGGACCTGCCCCTGACGAGCATCGTCGACAAGATCGCATCGATACGTCTCGGCCGCGTCGGCTCGCTCATCCGGTAGCACATGGAACGGACGCCCGATGGAAGCCCCGGTCCCGGGCGCGCGCTCCGGCGCCTCCGCGACGCGGCGGAGGTTCTTGCGCTGACCGTCGTGCTCGCGCTGGGAGTCAAGACGTTCGTCGTCGACGCGGTGCATGTGCAGAGCGCCTCGATGGAGAACACGCTCCTTGCGGGCGATTTTCTCCTGGTCAACAAATTCGTGTACGGTCCCTGCACGCCGCACTACGTGCCGTTCACGGGGAGCGGGCTTCCCGTTCTGCGCCTCCCTGCCCCCGGCGCCCCCCGACGCGGGGACGTGATCGTCTTCTATGCGCCGGACGGCATTCCCCCGCGGCTGTACGTCAAACGGCTTGTCGGCCTTCCGGGGGACACCGTGATGTTCCGCGGCGGGGTGCTTTTCGTGAACGGGAGCGCGGTGGGACGTCCGCCCGGTGCGAGGCCGGCGCAGAAGCCCGCCCCGGATTTCGGTCCGGTCATCGTGCCGGGAGCCGGGGAGACAATTCCGCTCCGTGCGGACGATGCGGGGCGCTGGGAACCCCTCGTCAGGCTTGAAGGGCACGTGGTTGCACGCTCACCCTCGGGTGAGGTTCTCCTGGACGGGGTCCCCGCCCGGTCCTACAGCGTCAGGGAGAATCACTTCTTCGTCCTCGGGGACAACCGGGACGACAGCCTGGACAGTCGCGTGTGGGGGTTCGTCCCGTTCGACAGCATCGTCGGTCGCGCCATGCTCGTCTACTGGTCGGTGGACGCGGACGCGGGAATTCGCTGGACCCGCGCCGGCACCGTGATCAGGTAGCGGATCGTCTTCACATCAGGTCTTATGGCATCCCTCTACGTCCATATTCCCTTCTGCCAGCGCAAGTGCGTGTACTGCGACTTTTATTCGATCGAGACACTCCCCCTGATGGAGGGGTTCCTCGACGCCCTCGAGAGGGAAATCGCGCTTGCCGCCCCCCGCGGGAACGGCGTGTCGTTCGACACGCTCTTCTTCGGAGGGGGGACCCCGTCGCTTCTCTCCGTCGCGCAGCTCGGGAGGGTGATGGGGGCGCTCCGCGAAGCGTTCGCGATACGCCCCGGCGCCGAGATCACGCTCGAGACGAACCCCGGCACCGTCTCGCTGGAGACCCTCCTGGGCTACCGCTCGCTCGGCGTCAACCGGCTCAGCATCGGCATCCAGTCGTTCAACGCTGATGAGCTCCTGTTCCTCGGAAGGATCCACGACGCCCCGCAGGCGGAGAAGTGTGTCGGCCTCGCGCGGGAGGCCGGATTCAGCAACGTAAGCATCGACCTGATCTATTCGCTCCCGGGACAGACCCCGTCACAGTGGGACACGACCCTCGCGCGCGCGCTCGGGCTCCGGCCGGACCACGTTTCCGCGTACAGCCTCATCGTGGAGGACGATACGCCCCTCGCGCGGATGGTGTCGGCAAAGCTTGTGTCGCCGAACCCGCTCGAGGCGGAGGCGTCCATGTACGAGGAGACCATGGGGGTCATGGAGCGTGCCGGGTTTGAGCACTATGAAGTCTCCAACTATGCCAGGCCGGGGTACCGGAGCCTGCACAACTCCGCCTACTGGTCGCACGAGCCGTACCTTGGTCTGGGGCCTTCCGCCCACTCGTTCTGGTCAGGGACGGGGGAGGATGCCCCCCAGCGCTGGTCCAACATCCCCGCGCTCGGGAGGTACTGCGATATCCTCCGCGGCGGCGAGCTCCCCGTCAATGCCCGCGAATCGGTGAGCCGCACGCAGCTCTGCAACGAGAGGATATTCCTCGGGCTGAGGAGCGCCGGCGTGGATCTCCGCTCGCTCGAGCGCGATTTCGGGATCCCCGCGGACAGGCGGGCGCTGGCGGACGCGCTCGTGGAAGAGGGGGCGGCGGTCCTTGAGGGGACCCGGCTCTGCCTGACGCCCCGCGGATATCTCATCTGCGATGAGATTGCGGCGCGCATGATGGTGTAACGCTCATCCCCCACATCCCGGGTTCGGACAATGAAGGTACTCGTCACGGGGATCGACGGCTTCGTCGGAAGCCACGCCGCTGAATTCCTCCTCGGCATCGACGGCATGGAACTGCACGGGACGCATTTCACGCGGCAGAAGACGGGGAATATCGACCATCTGCGCGGACGCATCACGCTCCACGAGACGGACATTGTCGACGCGGCGGCACTCCGGGAGATCTTCATGGCGCTCCGTCCCGACAAGGTCGTTCACCTTGCGGGGCAGGCATTCGTCCCGACCGCGCTCCGCGATCCCTTCGGGACGTTCAACGTGAACATCATGGGGGGAGTCGCGCTCCTGGATGCGGCGCGGCACCAGGCGCAGAGTACGGGCGCGGGTCCGGACATCCTTCTCGTCAGTTCGGGGGAGGTGTACGGGAAATCACACCTTGAACCGATCTCCGAGGAATCGCCCGTGCGGCCGGAAAATCCGTATGCCGTCAGCAAGGCGAGCGTCGACCTCATCGGTCAGGAGTACCGCCGGACGTTCGGGCTCCGCGTGAGCGTCGTCCGCCCCTTCAACCATGCGGGGCCCCGGCAGAGCCCGGTCTTCGTCTCCTCGGATTTCGGGCGCCAGTTTGCCCTTATCGCCGCGGCGAAGCAGGAGCCGGTGATCCGCGCCGGCAACATCGATGCGCGCCGCGATTTTACGGACGTCCGGGACGTCGTTCGCGCCTACTGGGCGATACTGACGCACCCCTCGGAGTTCACGGTCTTCAACCTCTGTTCCGGGCGTGTCGTCGCCATCCGTGATCTCATCGACATCTTCCAGGAAGTGTCCGGGATCCGCGTCACCGTCCTGAGCGAGGCCTCGCGCGCCAGGGGAGGAGACGCGCCGCTGATCGCCGGGAGCTTCGCGAGGCTGCGTCAGGCGACGGGGTGGGAGCCGCGGATCCCTCTTGCGCAGACGCTGTCGGACGTCTATGCGTACTGGAAGGAAAAGATCGGGCGGGGCGGATGAACATCCTCGTCCTCAACTGGCAGGACATCAGCAACCCGCTCTCCGGCGGCGCGGAGGTGCACTTCCACGAGATTTTCTCCCGCATTGCGGGCGCCGGGCACCGCGTGACGCTCTGCTGTTCGTCGTATCCCGGTGCCCCGGCAGAAGATACCATCGGCGGGATACGCATCATCCGCTCCGGCGCACGGCCTCTCTTTAATTATGTCGTCCCGTTCACGTACGTCGCCCGGCTGAGGAAGAGCCGGTTCGACGTCGTCGTGGAGGACCTGAACAAGGTCCCCTTTTTCACCCCCCTCTATGTCCGGCGCCCGCTGGCGGGAATCGCGCACCACCTGTTCGGGAGGAGCGTGTTCCGTGAAGCGGGGCTCATTCCCGCCGCGTATGTCTATCTCATGGAGCGCTGCGCGCTCGCGCTCTACAGGGGAAGAATCCCGTTCATGGTGGTCTCGCGGAGCACCCGGGAGGAATTCCTCTCCGCCGGTTTCCCCCCGGGCCGGCTCGAGGTCATCCACAACTGCGTCGACCACGCGAAGTACACTCCCGGCGACGGAGGGAAGAGCCCGGACCCTCTCGCGGTATATTTCGGGCGGCTGAAGAAGTACAAAAGCGTCGACAATTTCCTCTCCGCCCTCCCCTCCGTGATCGCGCGTTTTCCCGCGTTGAAGGCGGTCGTGGCGGGGGAGGGGGACGACATGGAACGGCTCGCGGGGATCGCGCGCAGACTCGGCATTTCGGAGGCGGTCCGGTTCACCGGGCGCGTGACGGAGGGGGAAAAGGTGGACCTCCTCAGGAAGGCATGGTTCACCGTGGCGACATCGATGAAGGAGGGGTGGGGGCTGACCGTGATCGAGTCCAATGCCTGCGGCACCCCTTCGATCGCGGCGGACGTCCCGGGGCTCAGGGACGCAGTACGGGAAGGGGAGACCGGGCTGCTTTATGCTTACGGGGATGTCGCGGCGCTCGGCGAGCGGATGATCAGGCTCCTTGCGGACGGGACGCTCCGTGCGCGGCTCGGCGAAGGGGCGGTCCGCTGGGCGGGAACGTTCAACTGGGACGACGCGGCCAAAAAGACTCTCGCGTTCCTCTCCGGCCTCGCCGCAGCGGCCCGTGAGGCATGAGGAGGGCGGTCATCGTTTCATCAGACGTTTGACGAGCTGTATCTGTCCGGCATGATAGAGGTCGTGTGCGGCGATCCCCCGGATCAAGCCCCCGGTCGTGAACCGGGTCCCGGGTGAGCGGCGCAGGAGATCCCGATCCCCGAGCGACGCGATCATCTTCCGCAGGAGAGCGTGCTCGGAATCCAGGAGCGCGACCTCGTCTGCCCACGTCGTCTCTTCTCCCCGCGCGGGGCGGAGGAAAAAGTTGCTTCCTTTCAGGGGAAACGATCCCCGCTTATCGCCGCTGATTCTCCTCCGCACCGCGTACTTCCAGTAGGCCGCATGCAGTACAATCTCCCGGATGTTATGCCTTCCGCGACCGGGCCGCCATCCCGCCTCCGCGGGGCTCAGCCCACGGATGCTCCCGCGAAGCGTCGTCCCGTGCCACGACCTCCCTGTGTATGCTTCGTCGACCAGGAGCTGGACCTGCCGCAGTGCGCCGTTCATCCGCGCCTCCCTTTTCTCTCTCAGTTCAGAAACTCCCATGAAATGCCGAACCTGATCGCCCGCTCTCCTCCCGGGTAATACGGTGTGCCGTAGTACCGGTTGTTGGCCAGGTTTTCCCACATGAAGTGAATGTACGCGTCGCCGATATGCCCGATGAGGAAGAAATCCGCGCTTGCGCTCGTTCCGAGCGGAGTCCCCGTATTCGTCACGTATGCGGTCATCTCCGGATTGAAGACGGATCCGGCGTACCCGAGCGAGAAGCGTCCCCGGAAACCCGTCTTCAGCTCCAGCTTGTCGTTCACGAGCCTGTTGTGGTAGAAGAGGCCGCCGTTTCCCGAGAATTTCGGGAACGACTGCAGGGTGGCGCCGCCGGAGTGCTGGACGATATACTCCGCGTTCCCTTCGAGTGAGAACGGGCCGTATCGCACGTCGAGCGAGGCCGTGACGCCGCTGGTGATGAGGACGGGTCCGTTGGCGATGAGCACGCCGGGAAACGGAGAGGATGTCCCGTTGTACGGGCTGTACATGATCGGGTTCGTGACCGTCCTGTGGAAGAGGGCGAGACGGACAGTTCCCCCCTCCGGCGTCGCGATCGACGCCCCCGCTTCCGCCACCGCGTGGTGCTCGGCAGAGACCGCGCCCGTCCGGACGACCGTGGAATCGGTCCAGAAAAGCTCCTGGTAATCAGGCACGCGCCACGACGTGCTCGCTCCGCCGTAGAGGCTCAAGGCCGGGCCGATCCGGAGCGCGGCGTCCGCGCCGTACCCGGCATACTCTTTCCGGAGGTACGCGTCAAGCCTCCCGTACATCGCGACGGTCAGCGGGCCGCCCGGGTCGATCTCCTCCTTCGCCCAGACCGCCCCCACGACGTTCCTGAGGCGCCCGAGGTTCGGGCTCCCTTCGATCTGCCTGAGCTCCACGTTTCCTCCGGCGCTGAAGCGCTGGAAGCCCGTGGCGAAATCCTGCGCCGCCTGCGCGCCCATCCAAGACGAGACGTGGTCCGAGGCGACCCCCGCGGGGAACACGTGGTACGGGTCCTCCCGCTCGCGGAACTCCCGGAGCGCATGCGAATAATACAGCGTGAGCGTCGAGACGTTCGCCGTGTCGGCGAGAAACGTCCCGACGAGCGAGAGGTCGACGTCGTTCCTCGTCAGTTTTTCGTACGTGCTGTCCTGCTTCACGACCGCAAGCGTATTGTCAAACGCGTTCGCCCCGCCGCTCTGCGCGATGTCCACCCCGCCGTTCATCTGCGTCTCGGTGGAGGCGAAATAGTGCGAGAGGATGACGTTCAGGTCATGGGACACGTTGTACCTGATTTTCTCGCGCGAATTCCATGCGTCGTCCGCCTCACCGGGAAACCTTCCGTCCGTGGTCTGATGCTGGAACCCGACGGTGACGTTTGTTTTCCTCGAGATGTTCTGGCTGAACGTTCCGTCCACCGTGGAATAACCGTACGCCCCCTCGGAATAGTTGAGCTTGGTGAATGCCTTGTTGCTGTTATAGTTTTTCGTGACAAGGTTCACCGCCGCTCCCGTGCTGTTGAGTCCGTAGAGGAACGCCCTGGGCCCCGTGACCACCTCGATCCTGTCTGCGTATTCGGTCGTGAAGTTGTAGATGTTGAATATTCCGGTGGCGGGGTCGTTCACCCCCCTCCCGTTGACGAGAAACGCGACACCCCGCCAGTCCACCCCGTCGAACGTCGGCTGGCTGTATTGCCCCTCGCTCTCCTGGTCGCGCAGGAACATCCCGGGGTAGGTCTCGAGAATTCCCCCGAGGGAGCGGTAGTCCACCCAGTGGAGGTCACCCATGGTCCTCACCTCGGACGAATCGGCGAACCTGTCCAGCGTCCCCACGAGGGACGGCGTGCTCATCCTCCCGAGCGTGTCCGGCGACGCGGCCGCGCTGGAATCGGCCCTCCTGCGGGCGGAGGTATCGGGGGCCGCGCCGCGGACATGGAGAGAATCGCCATGTGCGGGACGTGCGGCGGCGGAGTCCCCCTTCGCGGGGAGACCGGGAAACGCGGGGGCTCCGCAGGGGAGAAGCATCAGGAACAGGATCGCCGGAAAGAACACCCGGGTGCGCTCCGGCGCTCCGGGCCGGTCTCTCGGGGGATTGAAGGGGGGACGTCGCACCGCTAGGCCCGGAAATGTGGAGGAGTGATGAAGGTGCGGAAATTGAGGGATTCGAGCGGGCGCGCCGCGGCGGCCGCCCGGCCGGCGTCGGGAAAAAGCCCGTAGACCGTCGAGCCGCTCCCGGACATCGAGGCGAAGAGGGCGCCGTCGTCCACCATCAGATCTCTGATCGAACGTATGACCGGGTATTCCTGAAACACCGGAGGCTCGAAATCGTTGGCGATGTGATGCCGGAGAATCGACGGATCGGCCATGCCGCGGAGGAGTATGGACCGGAGATCTTCCACGGGTCCCGGCCGGGGAACGATGTGCGCGTAGGCCCATGCCGTCGACACACGGAGCGGGGGGGTGCACAGGAGTATCGCGAACGGGATGTCGAGCCGGAAGTATTCGAGGATCTCCCCGCGCCCGGTCCCCACGGCCGAATCGTCGCCGAGAAAGAACGGTACGTCGGAGCCGAGGCGCAGCGCCATCGCGTGGAGGTCATGTGCCGGGACGCTCGTCCCCCAGAGCGAAGGAAGCGAGCGGAGCACGGCGGCTGCATCGGCGCTCCCCCCGCCGAGTCCCGCAGCGGCGGGGATCCTCTTCGTGATGTCGATGCGGACTCCCGGCCCGGCGCCGAGGTGCCGCCGCAGCATGGCGGCCGCGGTGTGGCAGATGTTCGACTCCCCGGAGGGGACTTCAGGGTCCGACGAAAAGACCGTGAGATCGTCGGCGGGCATCAGCGTGATGTCGTCGAAAAGTTCGATGCGGTGGAATACCGTCGCGATCTCATGGTAGCCGTCGGGGCGCTTCTCCGTCACACGGAGCCCGATGTTGATTTTTGCGAACGCCCTGCAGCTAATCCGGGGGAGTGTGGAAGCCATAATCGTGAAATATACGCCGAAAGGGCGCGAAAGCAAAACGGCTTCTTTGATTGTCGTCCCCTTTTTTCGTAGTTTTTGCTTTTATTGACCTCGGAGGTAACATGAATATACGCAACGTGCCAATCGGCGAGGGACATCCCATCGTCCTTTTCGCCGGTCCCTGTGTCGTGGAGAACCGGGAACTCGTCATGAAGACCGCCCTGGCGGTGCGGACGGTGGCCGCGAAATACGGCATCGGCGTCGTCTTTAAATCTTCCTACGTCAAGGCGAACAGGACGAGCGGCACTTCGTTTACGGGTATCGGGATGGACGCGGCGCTGAAGATCCTCCAGGAGGTGCGGAAAGAACTTGATCTTCCCGTAATGACCGATATCCATACCGAGCCCGAGGCCGCTGCCGCGGCTGAAGCCGCCGACGTCCTGCAGATCCCGGCGTTCCTCTGCCGGCAGACGTCTCTTCTCCAGGCTGCAGGGCGGACGGGGCGGATCGTGAACATCAAGAAGGGGCAGTTCATGGCCCCCGCCGACATGGCATTCGCCGCCGGGAAGGTCGCCGCCACCGGCAACACCGGGATACTGCTGACGGAGCGGGGAACCACGTTCGGCTACCACAACCTTGTCGTGGATATGCGCTCCCTTGTCATCATGCGGGGGCTCGGGTACCCGGTCGTATTTGACGCGACGCATTCCGTGCAACTGCCCGGGGGGGGGACGGGAGAGACCGCCGGGGAACCGGAGTTCATATTCCCCCTCGCGCGTGCCGCGGTTGCCGTGGGGTGCAACGGAATTTTTGCGGAAGTGCACCCGGATCCGCCCCATGCCCTGAGCGATGCGGCGAGCCAGCTCCGTCTCGACCGGCTGGATGCATTTGTCGCCGGATGGCTTGCGGTGGACCGCGCCGTGAAGGGGATCTGATGGCACGGTCAACCCTATCGATTGCGGCGCGTTCCCGCCGGATACGGATGGTCCTCCTCGACGTGGACGGTGTCCTGACCGACGGGGGGCTGTATTACACCGCTGACGGGCATGAGCTGAAGCGCTTTCACGCGCACGACGGGTACGGGATCACCCGGGGGAGGGAGGCGGGACTCGCCTTCGGCATCATCAGCGGCAGGTCGACGCCGATCGTGGATGCGCGCGCGCGCGTCCTGAAGATCGAGGAGGTCATCCAGGGGACGGACGACAAGGTGTCTGCGATGAGGGAGATCCAGCGGCGCAGGGGTTTCGCCGACGACGAATTTGCCTTCATCGGGGACGATCTCTTCGACATTCCGCTCCTGCGGACCGTCGGCCTCTCCGCCGCTCCCCCCAACGCGCTCCCGGAAGTCCGCCGGAGCGTACACTACGTCACGCGCAGGGCGGGTGGGGAA